>Ga0098055_1000258_pt1 | contig 34220 bp, 45 predicted proteins | sample 17_taG_FD_75107 | JGI IMG/M metagenome (GOLD analysis project Ga0098055, IMG submission 75107) | Marine viral communities from the Subarctic Pacific Ocean - 17_ETSP_OMZ_AT15314 metaG | ecosystem: Environmental > Aquatic > Marine > Oceanic | place: Pacific Ocean | collected 2015-01-18 | reverse complement strand
CGCACTCCATTGACCGGGGCGACCGCCTTTGCCGCCAGCTTTAATCCGATTGAACAAGCTCTTTCGCATTGACGGTTTTGTGTAATTGCCAGCTTCGTTGACCTTGGACATTAGCGCACCTTCCTTCCAAACATTGAGCGTCGTCCAGACCCAGATGAATCTGGTGTGCCACCTACTTTACTTACGGGGATTAACGAAGCTTTAGAGCCAGAGTCTACAGATGTGTTGACATTAGATTCTTTACCAACCTCTGTACTCTTAGCGCTGGTGAAAGTGCCTTTACTGGGGCCATCACCTTGCGGCCCCGGTCGTTCCAAACCGTATCCAGCAATCATTCTACCGTCTTTGGCAACGCCAGTGATTTGCCCGTTGTCATTGTAGACCATCTTGCCAGTGCCAGCGATGATCTCATTCAAAACATTCTTTACAGAAAATTTGCCAAGTGTATCTAGCGCAGCAGCGAGTGGGCCGTAGGCAAGCATCTTGCCAATATCACTATCAATCGATGAGTCTACCTGCATCTTTAGCTGACCAATGTTCATACGCTGTGCAAGGTTCGATCCAGCTTCAGCAGTAATGCCTTTAATGCCAGATATCTGTGCGCCAAGCTTTTGACCAAACATTGCTGTAGCTTGCCCCGGACTAAGTGAAGACTTACTAGCTGTGCTAGTAGTCTTTGCCATTGCGTTTTTCTTTTCATTGGCAATCGTCTTTGTTTGCTTCTTTGTTTGCTTCGATGGGCCATCATAGTCACGCCCGCGCCCGCCAAACCCACCTTGGCTTCTACTTCCCCCAAGTCCGTCAAAGCCAGCCATTACGCTTTCGCCTTGTTACGCTTAGAAATTGCAGCAGCTTTAGACTTAGCATCAGATTTCGAAGAAGCGCCCCACGCACGCAGGGAGAGGAGTAACCGCGTGGGACGCCCCTTCTCATCCCGCTCTGGGCCTTTCATGTTTCCCATACGCGCAAGGAAACTGGCTCGGCGGGGGTTATCACCAGACTTAACAGGGGCTTTCAATGTGCCGCCCTTATAAGAAGCGCGACCTTTCGCATTCAAACCGCCCGATGGGTTCTTACCTTCTTTGCGTGTCCATGCAGGTGTTTTCTTAGTCATTTACTTTTTCTTCTTTGAAGCCATAATTTTTTTCTGAAGTGCAGCTGGCAGTTTCTTCTGCGCAGCAGTCATCTTAGCCCCCGCAGCTTTCTTTGCAGGACGACCTCTTTGTGATCCGTAAGTTCCTTTACCCATAGGCATTATGCGATCTCCGTTGTGTATCTGTTGCCGCGCCAAGTAAATTCATCATTGCCAGCTGCGCGATTGTTGGCAAAGGCTTCACCAAAGCTCATTTCAGTTTGACCAGACTCAGGACGCTCTGGTGCAGGAGTTGGCATCACCATCTGTTCTTTTTGCATTGAAGGAGGCGAGTCATTCATTGGCTCAGCCTGTGCTGGGCTAATAAAAATATCAGAGACATTAGATAGGAATGTATCAAGCATTCCCTTGCGCTCTTCATCCATTGGCGTGTTAGGGAACACCGGCTCGATGTTCTCATCCTCAAACCAAAGAGGGCGAGGAGATGGACGCTCAAACGCAACAGCATCTTCTGCCGGAATGTCAAAGGTAACAAACTGTGAGCCACTTTCTTCTGGATTTTTCTCATCGCTCATAAAGATGCCGCCAAACATACGAGCGGCAGGGTGCAATGTCCCAGTCATTACTGTTGCACCAACACCAGCAGCAGCTTGTCCTATCGAACTATCATATAGTGCGTGAATGGTTTCTTTCGGCAGACCCATATCAAGAAGCACCTCAGTTACTTCCGGCGCATACTCTTTTAAGAAGTCTGCGTTGTTGGCAAAGTCATAGATGTCATGACCCTTGTAAGAACCATCCTTGGCTCTATACCAACCAGTCTCTTTGTCCTTGGTTAAAGAAAAGTTGCCAAGAGTTAGCTTAATATCTGTGGGGATGCCCTCATATTTACGGGTGCCGTAATAGGAAGACTGCTTAAATAAATCATTGACCATAGAGTAACTGATCTGCCCAGCGCGTAATGCTCTTGCAGTCTGACCCGTGGCCTTTGCTAAATGCTTCTGGTGTATCTCAGGGGTGCCGTAGTAATGATCCGCAACCTTGCGCATTACAGCAATGAACTCAGGCGATACATGATCGTTAAGATGCGTACTATCGCTGTCCATAAATTCTGGCAGCAATGAGTTGAACGAAGCCTTTAGCATGAATGACTGATGATCTTTTAACATGCAGACAATATCAGGCTAACGACTGACTTTGCGCAACGCACATTTGCAACATCGAACCCTGAGAGAGAAAAATGTTTGTTGTAGACCTATTGCATATACAGGCCGCAGGTTTTTCCCCCCACCCGTCCTGTCAAGAGCATGTCCCTAGCTAAGATCGATGGAGACTGATATCTCACCAGCATGTAGATGCATGTGCTTGTCGGCAGCCTTGTACCCCGCCCTGTCCAGTATATCCTTGCTCGCTTCCAGCTGGACGTACTCAGACTTCGCAGCCTGTGACAACTCAAGAACCTTTGCAGCAGCAACCGTAGCATTCAGACCGATAGCCTCGCCCACACGTTGCATCATATACTGCTGCACATGTGGTAGCTTCAAAGCCTTGCTGGCACTCACTCTCCCGCTCTCTCCTGCAGCGTAGCCAGCTGCCTTCGCGGCGTGTGTTATACTGCATCCCGTAGCTACAAGCGTATCCACTAACGCAGTCTGTTTCGTAGTCAAAGTCTTTGTTGCGACGTTCATTTGAACCCCCCTTGTGTTCCCCCCTTTTATACCTCGTTACGCAGGATGGCTGTCAACGCACAAACTGGAAGTCTGCCCTATTACTCCCCTCAGGCTATCCGCCTTCGAAGTCGCGGGGCAGTCCGCAATATGCGCTAGGCCGCGCATGGCAAGACGAGCTTGCAAGTCCCCAAACCGCAGGTTGAGACACAACAACAAACATTACATATCATAACCTCCAGTTGGGCCATAGCAGCCTCGATCCCACAAGTGTGCGGTGACGGTGTGCGCACGAGGTTCCCCCCAATTTGCCCTGCAAATCGGCTCCCCCACGAATAGACGCGAGCCAGCGTTAGACGCTGACTCCCTGCAGCGCGGCTCAACACACTTGTGCGCTGCGAGTCTGCGATGGCTGTACATGCATATGATCGCAAGGTTTGTGGTCGGTAACTAGTCATACATAAAGGAGATAGATATGACCAAGAAGACAGAAAAGTTCGAGTATTCACATTCAGTAGATGGCATCACAGACAATATCCTAGCCTCATACCCACTCGATAACCTCGACAATGACGCATACAAGTTCAACCAAATCACTGGCGAAGAGAACCCTCGCTACATGCAGGACGACAAGTACATGCTCGGCGGTATCATTTCACAGATCGGCTTCGGTCTGCAGCGCAAGCATGATTACCTCGACACACTACAGTCACGCCGCCTTGCAGAGGTTGAGCTTAACGGCAACGGCACAGCAGAGGTCAAGAAGATGGAGTCGCTTGAAGCAAAGATCGAGCGTTCCATCGAGTTCTACCACCACAAGTTCCTGATCGAGGTTGAGCAGTTTGAGAGACTGTGCGACCTGTCATGGGGCGAGGGTCAAGCCCTACCATCTGACGATCGGTACGGCCTCGCATGGTGGGAGACATACAAAGCGCGGATGCAAGATCGTCCAGTGCTTGCCAAGACTTCCAAAGAAGAGGCCAAGTCACGCCTGTTCAAGAAGGCATCGTAACACATACAGGCAGGGTGCATCATGCACTCTGCCTTTTCCTATAAGTAGATCGGCCCCGCTGCGCGCCGCCTACCCCACCCCACATTCTTCACATCCTGCAACACCCAGCACCACTACCATCGGCAACCCATGGGGTATCCCGACTCTTAGCTGCGCTCGCAAGGCTGTGAAGTTCGTCTCATTAGTAGGAGTTAAAACCAATGGCAGACTTTGTATTTATGGTTGCGTTTTTTGGAATGCTCGTCGGCATCACCGGGTTCATCTTATTGGTATGCGAAGCAGTCCATGAGGAATTTGTGCGTGGACGTAATGAGCCACGTGACTTTCAGTCATACCAGAGGAAGTTAGATGATCGATACGTTTCTTTACATAATAAGCCAAGCGACAGGCTTCAGTAAGTCAGAGCTACTATCACGCAGACGCACAGCACAGCTGCGTGATGCACGGTTCTGTTTATACCTTGCGCTAGTTGAGTCTACCAATCTGTCAATCAGTGAGGTTGCTCGTCAACTCCGCAAAGATCACACCACGATCATCAGTGGTGTCAACAAAGCAAGGGACAAACGCAGGTCAGACCCTGTGTTTGCCCATCTCTATCGCACTATCGAAACAATGTTATCAGAGGAGATACAAAATGGATGGCATGACAAACACAGAATGTTCGTGGAATTTCCCAGTAGAATTTCACCCACTGAAATACTGGGACGAACACAACACTGACCAAGATATCTATGTCCCCGAGTCACTAGGCCGTGTGCTTGTACGCACCGATACCAATCAACCATTAGCAATTCATAAAGGTCGTTACACAATCAAGACCAACGAGGATTGCGTGAGTCAGATGGATGACGCTATCCGTGCAGCCAACATCGGCACTGACTATGAATGGAACATCACCACCATCGATCAAGGTCGACGCATGAAAGCAACGGTTGACTTCCGTGACCTTGTAGTGGAGCCAGCCAAGGATGACTACATCCACTTCCGCATCAGCTTGTTCAACTCATATGATGGCACATGGTCATTCATATTTAGCGCAGCTGGGCTGCGTCTGTGGTGTCTCAATGGCTGCACTACACCAGACAATGTTGCATCGTCACGCAACAAGCACACAGCCAGCATCAATGTAGAACAAGAAGCTGGCAAGATAGGCAAAGCACTTGGTGCGTTCATGAACCAGCGTGAAGTCTGGCAGAAGTACATGGGCATCTCTCTACGGGATCACCGTCAAACTGTAGAGCAATGGCTGAAGACTCGCTTGTGTATGTACCCAACAGCAACCAGCAACCTCAAATATAACGAGCGTCAATTAGAAACATTAATGCGTCAGTATGACAAAGAATGTTCATCGCTCGGCTCAAATATGTGGGCGCTATACAACACACTCACACACTGGGCATCACATCCAGAAGACAATCGTGCGCACGATGCAATCACCACACGCAATCGTGACATGCAGATTGCCAAAGCCATGACTTCAAATGAATGGAAGGTATTCGAAAAGTTTTAGAGAGGCACCTCCCAGCGGCACTGAAGGGTGTCGGTCGCCAGACTAGCTGCGCCTAGCGTCAACACTGTACCTCTCGGTCATCATGACAATTCAGTGAAGCTAGTCACCCTTTAGAGGGGCAGGTCATTTCCGAACACCTGCCCCTCTTATTTTATAACGCACTATATCAAGGAGATTCTTATGAAGTTAGCAATATCAGCTGCTGCAAACGGCATCAGCATTCAGCGTTTCGTAATGCACGACAGCACTTCACTGGTACTAGAAGTTATTGATGAGCTTGGTGTCAAACACACCATCAACATCCATTCTGATGCTCAGTGTCCGTATATAAAAGAAAAGAATGCCATTCAAGATGACACTCTTCCTGATGACGCATCTACTTGGATGCGTGTGCGCACACCGCTATTCATCCCACAAATCACAGACGAATGTGATTGGGAATTGGAACAAGAGTATCGTGCTGGCTATGCTTAATTCAGTTTCGTAATTATCTGAAAAACACTGCCAACAACAACTTGATCTAACAATGGTTTGCTCGGAACCATGCGTGTAGATGACTTGTGAATTATATAATCACCAAGCACTTCACCAACGAGCAGACCAAACTCTTCATCCTCAACTAGCAAAACGTCACCGTCATTAACTTCATTATTAACAGGGCGAACTACCACATAGGAGTGAGGCATCACCCCTCCCATGCTATAACCAGTAACAGCACCAAGCTTGTAGGCTTGCAGAGTAGGATCATCAACATTAATCATATCAACAACATCCCCTTCAACATTACGCACTTCGATTTTTTTAAATTGCTGCGCACTGTTTAAAAACTGTGGGGATGAACCAGCTATTTTGGCTAACTTAGCTAATGTCCTTGCAGATGGTAGGAATTTGCAATCTGAATTTAGAAACCGCGTAATGTTTGTCGGTGATGTACCAGCGAGTGTAGCCCAATGGTTAGCTGACATATGTTTTTCACTCATCACTTGACGCATCCATACACGGATAGTTCTTCTTTCTATTTCTTCCACGGCCCCCTCCTGCATTAATACAGTAGTACCGCAGACCTGCTATGTAGTCATCCGTTACTAATGCAGTATTGCACATGTGCAGCTATTGCACAACCTGCATAAATGCAGTATATGTATCAAATGGATAGTTATTTTGAAACATTAAATAAAATTGCTGTGAACTTTAACGTGAATCTACGCACTGCATTTGATCACGCAGGTATTCCATCCAGCACATTTTATAGAGCGCAACAGCGCAATGACATGAGATTTGTAACTGCATTGAAGGTATTGCAAGCCATTGAAATGCTTCACGCATCTCAAGCAGCCAGTTGTGATTGACCCTAACTGGCAGATGATTGTCACTCGCTTAGTTGAAGAGCGACACAGGCAAGATCTCTCTCAAGAAGCACTAGCCCATCGCATCGGCTGCGCTTCAAGTTTAATTCATAAGTGGGAGCAATTCAAACGTCTGCCCTCTGGGTTCTTGTTCTTGTGTTGGCTGCAAGCATTGGATTGTGAAGTTGAAATCAAGAAAAATCAACAGGGGTAGGCCAGCAACCTGCGATGTATGTAACGTAAAGCACCAGTATTACGTCTGTCCTCTGAAGTCTATCGAACCTGCAGATTACTACGTTGTCTGCATTGACTGCTACGAGAGGGACACATGGCAAGCAAAGCTCGCGCAAAAGGAAACTACCACGAAAACTTCTTCGTCAAGCTATTCAAAGACTGGAAGATCAAAGTCAAGAAGCAACCTCTCAGCGGCAGCTTGGGAGGAGAGTATTCTGGCGACCTCATCATCGAGATCAACGGACACCGACTGGTAGCTGAAGTGAAATACAGGAAGTCATCCGGCTTCCCATCACCATTTACAGTTTTAAATAATCGTGACGTTGCCCTGTTCAAGCGGGGCAACGGCACCAATCCGAAGTGGGTAATGATTATACCCGATCACATTGTGGAGCAGCTATGGAGTAAGAAGTAATGTCTTTCGCACTAATGGGCGCAGTGTACAAAACCGATGTCGGTGATGCACTGGCCAAACTCGTATTGCTTGTCATCGCAGAGCATGCAAACACCGAGTCAGGAGAATGCTGGCCTTCAATCACGCGCATACAGAAGGTCACACATCTGTCCCGTCAAACAGTAGTCAACAAGATAGACTACCTAGAACGTAACGGTTTCATACACCGTGACAAATCTAAGCGACGGTCTAACACCTATACCTTACTAGTCAACCAGCTAGACCAGACTAGTCTAGCAGGTAGACCCGAACCAGTAAGTAAACCTAATAACAATAGATACCCAATCCCGCACGACTGGGTAGCTAGTGATGTGTTGCGCAATTCAATCAGTGAGGAGATCGATCATGACACTGAGCAAGTTAAATTTAGAAATTACTGGGAAGCAGATGGCAGAGTGCAAGCCAACTGGGATGCACGATACAGAGTCTGGTGCAGTAATGCTAACGCCTTCACAACGATCAGCGGCGGTCGCTCGTCTGGTAGAAAACGAACCACAGGCAACAGACATAGCGGTTCTTTCTTCTCTGACGCAGCACGGGATCTGTCTGAGGGACAAGGGTGACTGGCGTTTCCCAACTGATGCTGACCCCTACTTTGTAGATCGTGGGTTCGAAATTATTTTTTCAAAAAAGATTTCCCCTGACATCAATGCTGCCATTCAAACTGTTACAATGTCTATGTCAGCAATGCCAATAGCGGACATGGAGAAGTCGCTGCTGACTACAATGATGCTAATGGTCAAGCCATCAGGTGAGTCATCACAAGATGCAGCCATGCGCTGCAAGCTATACGCCAATCAGATGCGCGATTGGCCTGCAGACATCTTTGTAAAGGTGCTTGACACCATTGCTAAGAAGCAAACCTTCTGGCCCTCCTTTGCAGAGTTTAACAAGCATTACGAAAGACTAATACGAACTCGTAAAAACATGCTTGAAACACTGCAAAAATGCACGAAGTAGGTTGATACTACTGCATAAATGCACTATATATATAGAGAGAGGAGTAACACTATGCATAAACGTATGGGATTTGTTGGTGGCAGTGACTGTTACCGCATCATGAATGGCGAATGGCATGACCTGTGGCTTGAGAAAACAGGGCGTGTTGAGCCTGATGATTTATCTGACATCTTTGCTGTGCGTCTTGGAACATACACTGAAGAGTTTCATATCCAAGAACTTGAACAAGAGTTGAACGTCAAGATCACACGCCAGTTTCAACACGAGCGTGAGATCGAACATGTACCATGTCGCGCCACACTAGATGGCATGTACGGTGCTATCGGTGTTGAGTGTAAGCACACTAATGAACGCCAGAATATGAGCAAGCAGCTTGAACGCTACATGCCGCAGCTTCAATTCTACATGATGGTAACTCAGATCAACCGCATGGTGTTCTCTTGCATCTTCGGCAACCGCTCACGCGAACACACTATCGTAGAAGCTGACGGACATTATCAGAACGATATGCTGCAAGAGATCATCAAGTTCTGGTCATACGTCAAAGATGACATGGAGCCTGATCGTGGCATCCTTGACATCATACTGCCCAGCATGGACGCCGTGCCTATCAACAGCATGATTGCCATCGATGCTTCAACCAACAATCAGTTCATGGCAGACGCTGAGATATTTACAATTACAAAAGACAAAGCATCTGCACATGAGAAAGCTAAGAAGCGCCTCAAAGAGATGATGCCATCTAACTGCCGCGAAATGTATTGCACCGACTTTGCAATGCGCCGCGCAGCCAACGGTTCTATTCGCATGGTAACAAAGGAGATCCAGAATGCGGTTAGCTAATCAAACCCAAACCATCTTAGCTCACTTGAACGAGGGCAAGATGATCACACCAATGGAAGCACTGAATAGATACGGGTGCTTCAGACTAGCCTCACGCATACATGACCTTCGCGCCCAAGGCCACGACATCGAGCGAACATTCGATGGCGATGGAGATAAGAAGTGGGCAGTTTATAAACTAAAAAAACAGGGTGACTCGCTTCAAACAAATCACCCTGCTTCGCACTAGTCATGGACAAGGAGATTCATCCAATGACATCAAATAATAGCACATCAAAACCAACTGGCACAATGGCACAAGCACTAATTGCTTGGCATAAAACCAACCCCGTTGCACCGAAGAACGGCAGCAACCCACACTTCCGCAGCAGCTTCTCAACGCTTGAAGATGTAATCACTTGCGTCAACACAGCAGCTGAGTTTGGACTGACCTTCGCTCAAGCAAATGATTTTATAATCACAGAGCAAGGCGGTGTTGTTGAATTTATAGAAACAATAATGATGCATGAGAGCGGAGACAGTGTACATGCTCGCACTCTCATCAAAGTAAAAGACGCCACTAACCCGCAATCGATGGGTTCTGGCATCACCTATGCCAAGCGTTACGGACTACAAGCAATGTTTGGCATAGCTTCTGAAGATGACGATGGCAATAACGCCACCGGGTCTGACAACAAACAAACACTTCGCACTGGCATTGAAAAAGGAGATTTCTAAAATGTCAAAATCATACATCGTTCACAAAGATGTACCTATACCTGCACCAAAATGGTCTGCTGGACGCACGAAAGGAACCAGCAAATACAAATGGATGCTCGACCTTTCCCTTGGAGATCACATCGTTGTCGAAAATCAGAAAGAAGCAGATTGCTTAACAAACGCAATGCTTCGACTGACTGAAGGCACTCGCAGTATGATCCAACGCAAAATGGAAGACAATCAAATTGGCTTGTGGGTTAAGCAAGTTAGCAAAAGGAGAGCCGCATAATGGACGGACAATACGATCCAACTGACAGCGTGTCAGCATTTGCATTTCGTAATAACGAACAAGCAATACTGACAGGCCCAGTCAATGACAACGGCAACGAGTCGCGTGTCATCATTACCAAGTCAACACTGCCAGACGGACGCATCATCCGTGATGTGTACGAGAAAGTCGGCACGTTGTTTGAGAATGAGAACACTGATGGCAACAAGCCGTTGTTCTCAGGCCCGTACAAGGAGCGCCGCATTGCGTTCTGGGCAAAAGAAAAGGATGGCGTCGGCAAATATTTATCCGGCAAGATCGAAGACAAACGTGTTGCACAAGACGCAGCACCGCAGTCTCCAACACCTTTACCAGATGGGCCGCTTGATGACAGCATCCCATTCTGAAATCTTAACCATTGATGACGTGTGCGCCGCATTGCAGACTTCACCCTCAAAAGTGAAGTCGCTATGCGGCAAGCACGGTATATCTGTCATTAAAGTCGGACATAAAGTCAGGCTAACAAGGCAATCATATGATGAGTTGATTGATAAATTATCATGTCGTTACACCTATTCAAGCGCGGAAAATACTACCACATCAACGACACAGTATCGTGGGGTGGCAAGTCGATCCGCATACGACAAACTACAAACTGTACTCTCAAACGAGAAGCGCAAGAAGTAGCTAGTCAACTACATCAACAAGCCTTATCCAAACTTAGGGGCGGCGGTACGTCGGCTGCCGTTCCTTTTTCACTAGCGGCGATTGAATGGATTAAACTCAAAAAGCGTGGCGCAACAGATCTGCAAAACGTCAAACAACTGGGACAGTTTTTTAAATTCAAATCCGTTAGTGATATTACGACGGAAGACTGGCACCAGTTTGTTAGGCAAACTCTGTATGAACGCAGACCTGCTACTGTCAACCGCATCAGAGCAACACTTAACTCTATACTGGTGTCGTCTTCCACCATTATACATCTTCCCAAACAAAAAGATAAAGGTCAGCGCGTAAGATTTTTGTCAGTGGAGCAGCAGGAAAAACTGTTGTCTGCTTATCCCGATGCGCTTCAGCCATTGTTCATTACACTGTGCTATCAGGGGTTGCGCAAATCAGAAGCAACAAAGTTAGAGTGGCAAGACATCAATCGTGACGCAGCTACAATTACCATTCGTGACGAGAACAGCAAATCCGGCACAGGTCGCATCATCCCAATGCACCCGCGAGTACAGGATTCATTGCGGTTCACAAATAACAGGTTCGTATTCACAAACATTCACGGTCAGCCCTACGCTAAAGAAGGCCCACGCAAAGCACACATCACCGCTTGCAAACGCGCAGGAATCAGCAACTTCACCATCCATGACTGGCGACATCACTGGGCAAGCCGCCTCGTCATGCTTGGCGCAAGCATCCCAACACTCATGGCTTTGGGTGGATGGAAGTCAGAACGGTTGGTCATGCGCTACGCAGCGGTATCAGACGAACACAATCGTGACACACTGTTTCGATTGTGAGCTTTATTTCTTATGGATAACAACGGTTTGCAAATATGAAACGTAACATTGGTAAGGGTGAGGTCGCGTGTTCGAATCACGCTGGCAGCACCATCCCTCCTCATCTAATATACTGTAAACCCTCAAGAAAACAGAGGCGTTCACTTTGTCAGCAGTTCTGCATTAGTGCATTGTTGTGCGCTTTTATACTGTTTCATCTGCTTTATTAATGCAGTTGTTTATAATTTAAAACACAATTTTAACACAAAGAAGGAGACTAATATGAGTTCAGCATCAACAGCAAAACACCTTGCTCGTATGGATTGGGAGTTAACAAAGCATGGGTTAGCCATGCGCCGCAAACGTGACGAATATGAATCGCGTGTTGCGCGTGAAGGCTCAATAAAAAACTCTAACATGTATGCAGACGATGCATTTGCTGATGACGTTACAACATACGATGACATTGGTACTTACAACAGAGCAATACCACACGTCACTACATCAATAGAGTTGTATGAAGGTGGCATGGAATGAACAAGTTTGACCTACTATCCAAAGCCCTTGAAATCGTAGAAAACAGAGGAGAAGACTATGGCGATGTTCTTGACAACCATAACCGTATTGCTGCTATTTGGTCTGTAATACTAGGCATCACAGTCAAGCCGGAACAGGTGGCACTCTGCATGGCTGGCATGAAGATAGCCAGACTGTGCAATACACCTGATCACCAAGACTCTTGGATTGATCTTGCTGGTTACGCAGCAGTAGGCAGCGATTGCCTTAAGATTGCTGCAGAACGCGCTGCCGTTTCCAATCAAGAAACTCAGCCCCCTGCTCCACATCAGCAAAGCAATGGACAAACCCAGTGGGGTCAGATGCATGAGGGTCAATGACTTGAAGAATTGCTTGACCAAAGTTTTGCTGTTCAAAACCTTTGGTAAGCGCAAAGTCGTCACGGAATTTGTAACCTCTCGCACGGGCAAGCCATGTAGTCATCTCTTGCTCCACGAGTTCGATATGTCCCAAAGCCCAGTTGTGCCGATGTCCACTTATATACAGATGTGCGTTACTCTTAAACCGAGCCATCTTGTTCTGGGCATGCAGCGGGTTCCATTGGGAATGGCCCGGCATATCATGCGCTGCGTGGATGCGACAGACTCTACCGTTAGGGAACCGTACCTCAACGCGAGCCTCCCAGTCCTCATTGATAGAGTGCGCACCTGTCATCCATTTAAGGGGATCACCTGCGCCGCTCCACATATCATGGTTGCCGCCAATGAGAATGAGCGGATTAATGTTGTCAATTAACCACTCAACAAGACGCCATGCTGTTTTATGGCTGGTGTCTTGATGATCATAAAGACGCGCTAATCTACCAATCCAGTTATTCTGGTGATCACCAAGCGAACAACCATATATACCTTCGTTAGTTTGAATGATGTCTATGTGTTTGCGAAGATTAGGCCAATCACAATAATTGTCGTCAATGTGAGGATCGCCAAGCCATAACAAACCGATTGGCATAGAGTTACGCATGTCGATTGGAATCCATTTACGCGCATCTTTAGCCTCCTTACGTTTCATGAAACGATTAGTAAGCTGTTCAACAATCATCTCAGCTGGCAAATCATCAGTTGGTAACTCAGGAATAGTAAATGTTTCCTGTTTCCTTTCCGAACGGATGATGCGCAAACGCTGCTTGAAAGTAGTTCGCGGAATATTTAGGGCGTCAGCTGCTTTGTTTAAACCACCGTGTTCTTTTACAGCGTCAAGAAGCTCCTGATCTTTGTATTGGTTTTTAATCATATCTTCCTCTTAGAATGGGATGGCTTGTACAGACATACGTTCACATAGACGCTCTGCTCGCCCCTTTACCTGCCGATACCATTTGGAATCACGCATAGCTAAAGATGCACCTTCCCAGTCTTCGTCATCGACACACGACTTCATGTCTCTAAACTTGGACAGAGTTGGCAAACCAAGATTGAACATCATGTTTGCAATTATTAATTGAACTTCGTCAGGCAGGTGATTGAAGTCAGGGTAAAGCTTCAAGCAATCTTCAAGCACCATATCAATGTCAGCTTCAAACGCTTCCATCACACGTTCAGCAGAGACAGGCGTACCCACTTCCCTGCCGTACTCAGGATCAGTGCGACGTATCAAATGCCCAATGCCAAAGGTTGGGTGATTTTCACTGCACAAGTAAATTTCATACACGCAACCTTCATCACGCTCTAGTTCGTCACGCAGTTTCATTACGTTCATAGAGATCACTGTCATTTCTTAAACATTTTTGTAAGTTGCTGGACACCAAAGCTGGCGGCAAACACCACGCCAACGGCTGTCTTGTAGAAATCTGGCATTGATTCAAGAGCAGCAAAGCCGCGCTGCACCACATCTTCATATCCAGTAAAAGCAAGTATTAGCGGGATGCTCACTAGTATCGTAAGCCACTCATCTTTCCAGCTTGACGCAGAATTTTGCGCCATTGTTTGGTTCCATTCCATTTCACCAGCCGCCACTTTCTTGGCAACCTCAGTCTTTGCTTTTTGTGTAGCAACTTTCCCTTCCATCCATGAACCAGCAAGAGTGGTAACTGCATTTACAATTGGTAAGATCATGTCAAAGCACCGTTCTTTAATTGGAAACAACGCCAACGCACCGCCTTCAAATCAAACGTAATACGGTTGATATCGTTAGCCATTTGCATTGCTCGATCTTCACAAGCTTGGCGTGATTTAAGGGGGTGTCGTGCGTTATGAAACTCAACGCATTGAGTAGAGTCAGATATCAAACAGGCAATGACTATTGCTTGGAACACTTCTTAATAATCCGCTGCACCGTATCCATTTCGTAGATACGAAGTGCTGTCCATATAATTGTAAATAATGCAGCGAGAGGCGGCAATAAATCGGTCATTGCACCCACCGTTGCGAACACTGCTGCACCATCTAGTATATCCTTGTTAACCATAAGCAAACCTTAATGCATTAATGCAGGATCAGAAACGTACAAAAGTCCACTGGCCTTTGCGATGCTCACCATTACAAGCAAGAACACAACAACAGCAGCTGCGCATACAGCAAAGACAACAAGAATGCTTTTAATTACATTCGCCATCTCTTCCTGCTCTCGCTTGCGTTTGAGCTTTGCAGCCATAGCAGCCTCTTTCGCTTCTTGTATTCTTCTTGAACGCTCTTGAATAATCCCAGCCCATGTTCCGTGACCGAAACGCATATCAACCATCGTTGCAACTTCTTGTAATTTTTCGGCTGCAAGTTTTGCATCGATTATTTCTTTAGCAACAGTGTCTACACCAAATTGACTGGCAATACTGTTGCCAGACTTTTTATTTCTTGCTTGCTGAACATCTTTCTCACCACGAAACAGATCATCGATCTGCTGCGCTATGCCGCTGATGTCATTGACTGTTGAGATATTGGATTTAATAAACTCAACAGACTTTTGTACAAGAGCAATGCCGGTAAGGACTTCAGCAACAACCATTACTCAGTTGGCTCAGGGTATTGGGCTTTGATTTCAGCAACATGGGCTTGCCACGCAGCTAAGCCGTTCTCTGTGATGTATTCAATCTGACTAGCAACATCACCGTAAGCATCAATCCTGTTTTGCAGCCACTCAGGGTTTGTTATTTGTTCAACATCTTCAACATCTTCAACAATTGGTTCAGGCTTTTGACTAGCTGTACTGATTGAGCCAGCAGATACAAATGATGGAGCAACGCCAGTCTTCGGACGAAACTCCCAAGCCTGATCATCAAGATCTTCTTGCGTCATGTCAGACGAAAGAACAATCTCTGCCCAGCTATTGTCCGCATAACGCAATGTCGCTATTCCATCTTCAATTTTTTCTACTGTGTATTGGGTCATGTCCATTTCCTTAAAGGGCATTTGGCATCTTTAAGATGCACTTTCAATTTCATAATGCAGCCGCACTTCTTACATTGTGAGATTGCTTTTCTGTACCATTCACAACTCTTACAAACAGCGAGACGATCTTTAGATTCCATTGCGAACCTCTATATAACTTTTGTTCACTCTCGACCAATTAAAGTCTTGGAAAATCGTCTGCTCATCCCACCCGTAATAGGTTATACAGTCATCAGTGTGTGGAATGTCTTTGTAGCCAGTATGAACCAGAAATGCTGGGGCATGAGACAACGCTAATTTAATCATCTCACGCTTTTCATTAGGCTTTGCGGCTGACATAACGCAACCATGTGCAATAGAATAATCATACTGACCTGTTGGCTTCTGCCTGTACTCAACAACAGGGCCGTATGGGTCATATAAAGCAAACTCAAAAGGCATAAGCTGTTCTATTTCACCTGTGCCACAGCCAATACTAAGTATTTTATTTACATTATTTGGTATAAGTTTTTTTAAATTCCTATAACTATTCCACAGGTACTTTACATACCCATCCTCAAACATGTTTCTGTATACATCAGCATTATAGTATCTGGTCATGCTTGAGGCCCTGTAATAGTGCCTGAGTTAGTCAAGGTTACATTTGCAATGCCTCTAATTGACTTGCCAGCAGCACCACCGCCAGAACCGCCAGCACCGCCAGAACCGTTTGTACGATTTCCGTTATTACCTGATGCACCGTTATTGCCATTTGCGCCATTGGCACCAAACAAACCGCCAGTACCGCCAGTCCCGCCAGTACCGCCACGACCAGCGTTTGTGCCGCCGTTCGCACCAGTAGAACCTCCATTACCAGATGCACGAGTTTGATTATAGCCTTCGCCCCGACCACCATTGCCGCCTGCACCGCCGCCGCCGCCGCTCGTGTTAACAGTTGATGTAGTCCTTCGTCGGCCATAACATTGGTAAGTGGCTGAATCCATCATCGTCGAACAAGTTTGATAACGGTTAACATAAAGATAACCGCCATACGATGATGGGCATGTATACCCAGAACAACTACCACTAGAGGCTGTAAGATAGCGCATGTTGCCGCCTGTGCTGGTCGTTGTATATCGACCGCCACCACCTGTGCCGCCGTTGCCGCCTCGACCAGCTCCACCACCACCAGAGCGAATGGTTCCGTTATTAATAAATGTACAAGCAACATTGGCTTCAAACGCATCACCACCAGCACCGCTGTTTGCAGCGCCGCCAGCCCCAGTAAGTATGCCATTGTTTGTAATTGTAATTGTGCCAGCACCACCAGAATCAATCTGCAATGCTTCATCAGCAGTAGAAGTTGCGCCTAGCTCCACGCCAGAATCGATTACAATTTCTTTTAAAAAAGCAGCAGAATAATCATCACCAAACAAAGCTGACGCATTCTGATTAGTTGCACCAGCAGTATATGTGTAACGAAATCCTTTAGCCGTACTTCTAAAGTTAGTAAAATTTACTGTACCAGAAGCAGGAACAGAAGCTGCTAGGTTATCACTCAGATTATTAGCAGCTTTAGTTGGCACATTAGAACCACCACGATACAAATCAGAAAAGCTAACAGCCCCAGAGCCACCTACAAACTCCGAGCGTAAGTCACTAAACGATACTGCACCTGATGCCGCTATTGCCATTACGGAGTTCCAAAGGCTGTGATGTCATCTGCGCTAGTAACAGCGCCGCTAGAAGCAAGTTTGAAAACAGTTGTTCCATTGTACTTGAACAACAGATCGTTATCACCTGTATCAAGTTCGATTGACCAAGCACTGCTACCAAACAAAATTGCATTACCGTTTGTGTCTAGGCTGCCACCAAGCTGTGGAGTTGTATCACCAACAAGATCGGTACTGATGCCTGTCAAAGAAGAGCCATCACCGTTGTAGCTTGTTGCTGTTACCGTGCCTGTAATGTTGATGTTGCCAGTACCAGTAACATCGTTGCTATTTAGATCAAGATCGCCACCAATCTGCGGAGTTGTATCTGAAACAACGTCAGATATACCAGCAGAGATAGATGAGAATATGCTGCCTGTATAATATTTAAGAACATTGGATGTGCTGTCATACCACAGATCACCAGCAGCAGGGCTTGATGGTGCAGATGCGCTGATTGTGTACTGATCGTTGAAGTTGTTGATGTCGGTTAGGTTGCTGGCAACCGTGTTTACATTTGCAATCGAACCAGCAACAGAGTTCACGTTGGCAATGGAACCTGCCACGGTGTTGACGTTGCTGATTGATCCAGCGACAGTCGTTACATTGCTTGAAACAGAGGCAACACTGTTAATGTTTGTTTCATTTGATGCTACTGAATTGACATTAGCAATCGAACCAGCCGTTGTGTTTACATTTGCAATTGATCCGGCAACTGTGCCAATCGTGTCAGAGCCAGCAAGATCAGTAGCAACTGTGCCAATGTCTGTTGCATCTCCGGCAACTGCAGTAACATCAGATGCAATACCAGCAACTGTAGTTACATTTGCAGAGATTGCGCCAACAGAATTAATGTTTGTTGCGTTACTAGCAACTGAAGTCACGTTACTTGCAATACCAGCAACAGTAGTAACGTCGCTATCAATAGCACCAACAGCATTTACGTTTGCAATGTTGGTAGCAACAGTCTCAATATTAGATGACACCAAGTTCAGATCATCTGCTGCTGTTTCTATTTCAGAAATAGCTTCGTTCAAATCATTTGCAACAGTAACAACGTCAGCAATATTTGTTGCCACAGTGTTCACACTAGCAATGTTTGTTGCCACAGTTCCAATGTCAGTAGCGTCAGCCGCAACCGCGCTTACATTAGAGGCGATACCTGCGACACTAGTAATATTAGATGTAATAGCAGCAGCCGCTGTCACATCACTTGATATGGCGGCAAGACCAGACACAGCATTTGTAGCTACAGTTCCATCTTCGATACCAGCCAGTGTTTCAATGTCAGCAGAAAGACCAGCAACTGTGTTCGTGCCAGCAATAGAAGCACCAGCCTCAACAGCACCAGTCGTTGCATTAAAAGCAAGCAGCTTTCCCTTGCGTGTGTTCACATCTGGCAAAGTCAACGATGCGTCAGCGTCAAAATCTGTAAGCTGCAAAGAGCGGTCTTGGCTGTCTTTTAAGTCAGCTTGAATAGCAACAATCTTATCAAGCTCTTCGTTCAAAGCAGCGATAGCAAATGGGCCTGATGTCTGAAAATCTGTAGTACGTTCTAAATTAATAGAGCGTGTAACAACGACTGTACTGTTGCCAGATATACCAATGACCTCATTTCCTGTGGTCATAGTTATCGTGCCAGTAGAACCAGACCCACCAGAAACATTGTAGTGCGTAGCTAAAGTTTTTAATGTTCCATCGACATACAGATTTAAATCAGCATCTTCGAAAAACTCAAACGGAACGGTAAACGAACTTTGTGTCGCACTAGCTGCAACTACATACGATATTCTGGGGTCGTTATCTGCTAAGTTAATTGTCATAATAGCCTCATATCATGCATTAATGCATTGCTCCACGCACATTAATCGTCACTGAAGAAGTCTGCTGCCATTGCCATTATTGGAAGTATTGGCAGATTGTATTTGAACTCTCTTGCAGCTTCTGTTGTGTCGCCGTTTATGTAATCCATAGCGCCTTTTAGGTTGCTGAATATCATTCCGGGGCCAGCGCCTAACGGCTCTGTAATGGCATCGAAGAGTGTCGGATTATACTTTGGCTTTAGCAATGAATCGTCTGCACTCAGCATACCTGTGCCTATGGCTGCATGTGTTGCTGTGTAAGCTAGGTCTGCATATACGGCAAAGATGCCAGACTGATCTATTACCCGCTGAAATACTTCTTCATCTGAACGTGCATCGAACCACCAGCTGTCTTTCTTTAACTGCAATGAAACGTAGCCGAGGCCAAGTAGCGCAACTGCACCTGATACACGATGCCTGCGCATCGGGTCTGCCATGCCTGCGGTTATGCGTGATGTTGCGCCAAGCATGAAGTTATAAAACTGGAACGGAAACGTCATAGCCTGTGACTCAATGCGCACTAGTTTGATGCTTGAGCTTGAAGCACGTTGATCGATATCTGCTTCACTAAATCCGATCTTGTTCATCCATGGGCGATACCGTGCATAAACCACACCATCCATAACGCGCGGCTTATCAAATGATGTGGCATGTAAGATGGTGTTACCAATGCCAGCATTCATAGCTGTGTTCCATTTAAGAACAAGCTCACGCTCTGCTTTAGTTTTGTTAGGCCACTTGTCTATGTTGGGGTGCAGAATATTGTCACCCTTTTCATATGGCAGCTTTGCCATAATTCTAGCATCACTTTCAGATATACCCATGCGAAGCAGGTAACGTGCATCAGCTTCCTTGATAGTGCCGTTAGCCATATTGACTACATGCTCCATCAAATCACTGGCACGATATGAACCATCAATAGTTTTGAAGATATGTGTAACAGTGCCAAGTCCGTTACCGATGATTGGTATATTGTAGTAAGCTCTGGTTATAGGATTAAGAACACGCTCAACAGCAGTAGGCTCAAGCCCGTCAATGTTGTCAGCAATCAGACGTTGCTGCGCACCACCAAGCGCAAGCTCAGTCCTCTCACCAGTGGCAGGGATAAGCTTTGCATTCTTGCGCAGCATGTTGCGGTCAACCTCAGAGCGCAGCCCCTGATATATCTTGTTAAAGCCGCGCTCCATAACAATCATGCCAGCGTCAGTCACAGATGCATAAGCAGCAGTATCAAGGTAAGCAATACCAGTAGCTTCTTTAATTACTCTTGCAGTCTGCGCATCCAAGCGTGACGGGTCTTTCAAATGCTCACCCATCACACGCTCATACTCAAACGCCATGTCAGCACGAAGCGAAACAATCTTCTTTTCATCCAATCCTTTCTCACGCATGCGTACTTCAGCGTCATCGAGGATGTCATCAATCGTTTGATTGCCATACTGCCGCGCCCATTCAATGCGCTTACCAACACGCGCAGAATAAGAACGAGCAATGCGGCTGTCTTTGATTATAAAGTCAGAGATCAAATACTCAGGTATGTTAATCTGTCTGTGACGCAGGTGTTTGCCTTTTGGCACAGCATTCATCTCACCAATAAGAACAGGATCACCCTCTTCCATAATAGAAGCCACAGCATTCTCAGCAGTAATGCGTGGGTCAGACCGTTCCTTTGGATCAATCATTACAAACTTGCCAGCCTTGTCATCCCAGACAGACGTAATAGGATTGTTCCTAATCCATTCTTCAAACACACGAACAAGACGCTCACGCAGTGCAGGATCGCTACTCAGCTTTGCCTTGTCGTAGTAGATCGGCATTGTGTAGTTTTCAGTGATTGAGTTCTTAATCAAGTCATCATAGAAAGCTTCTTGATCACGCAACCGATCAAGGCGTAGCTCTTGCCCCTTGGTTAAGCCACGGTCTTTCTGCATGTTCTCAAAGTATTCAATGTCAACTCGCGCTCTTGCTCTCTTAGTTTGCAAAGCCTCAGTCGTGGCAAGCAAGTTATGATGCTGCAAGTCTAGTTTGTATTCATCAAAGAACGCATCCACATCGCGCATTGCTGCACGGAAGTCTTTGCTAAAGGTAGAATCATACTTATTAAACTGACCCGCTTGCTGCACAAGCCGAGCTTCGTTGACAGCTTCGTACCATTCGTCAAATGTCTTAGCGTTAGTCCATTTAGCCACGATGTTATCTGTGTTGTATCCAAACAAGCGAGTAGATTGAGAACGACCTAGCTGATCTTGCGCCCAATGCTCCATCATTCTGTTGCGATGACCAATGAATCTACCAATGTGTGTCTTTGATCTGCGGCTAATAGACTGCGTAGATGCCTGACCTTTGGCTAGGTTCTGTGTTGATATGTGATCAACGCCAACAACACGGTGAACAAACTCTTTCATCGTGTTATCGCCATCGTCCAGGATTCGCTTGCTAGGGGTGCTTAACATACGCCATGCATTAGTCCTAGTCAGAGGCGTTTCCTCAAGCTCCCTGCCGCTCCTAGAGCGATCTAGGGCTATCTTATTAGTCCTATCAACGTATGCTGCCTGTGACTCACCGCGTTTACGCTTGTTTTGGGATTTGACTACCTCTTTTATAACTGAAAACTCACCCCATTGTTCGGGTGTGAGAAAGTCTGTTTCTCTTAGAGGGGTAGCCCCTTCGACTTCTGGCTGTGTCCAAGGACGTTTATTAAACTCAATGTCTAACAACTCCTCATCAATGTTAATTGTCTTGCCTTTGGCAGACACAGCATTAGTGCGATCACTATTCTTCGGTGTTTCTTTTCTGGTGACGCGCATGCCATCTATTTTATCAGGCAAAGAACCACGCCCTTGAAACTCTGCGTCACGCATCTCTTTTGTTTTGCGTGCATAGTTGTATCCAGCGCGTGCCACAGCAGGAATAGAACCAAGTGCAGCACCAAATGCTGTTGTTGCTAACAGGTTATTAGCAACCTCAACATCAGTCACCGTCTTATCAAATGGCGCACGAATAGCTTCTGATGCAACCCCAGTAACAAAGCCGCCCCTTGCACTAGCCATCGCAGCCTGACGTATAGTCATCCCGCCTTTAGCCAGCAAGCCAAGTTGCCCAAAGATAGGCAGCGCAAACGCAATGTTAAGTGGGTCAATTAAACTAGCGATAACAGTACCAGCACTAATGCCTGATCTGTTCAGTATGTCTTTCTCATACAAACGCTCATCGATATTGCGTTTGATGTAATCAAGATGCTCTTGATCTTTAGCAACAGCTATCTCATCGAGGTACTGCTCATAACCACCAGCTTGTGCAAACGGATCAAACTCTGGGTCGTATGATCGATTGTTAAAGAGAGACATCTCCTCAACCTGATCAATCAACGGCTGGTATTGATAAGCAAAGGTAGCGCGGAACGCTTCACCAAAAGAAGGTGTCGATAAAGGCCCGTCTAATTCACCTGTATCAAGTGGCGGCGTGTAGCTGTTCTCTAATTTAACTGGCATTATTGTCTACCAAGCAGTGAATCGACTAATCCAGAACCAATGTTAAGGCCCTTGCCTTTTGTCTCAGCTAAGTTGTTGCCATATGTCATGGCTCTGTTACGGATAGCTTGAGCATCCTCAATCTTCTGAGCCACAGCATCAGCAAACTTCTTTGCCATAGTGTTGTTCTGATTTAACTCTTGCGATCTAATAAGGATTGAGCCATTTGAATTTAAGATTGGCTTGCCTTGGCGATCCAGCACCTGCCATGTAACAGATGAGTTGGTTGAGTCTGGTGATGGATACAAGAACGCAGTCTCACCAAGCTCATAAAAACCACTAGCCTTTGACAGCTTCTTGTTCACATGCTGGGTAAAGGTAGACATCATGTCATCAGGATAGAAACGCTCTGGCGCAAACTCAGAACGATCCTGTCTCGCAGCCCCCATAATAGCAGGGGTTATGATGTAATCTGTTGGCGCAAATAATGTTTCATATGCAGTGTTCACATAATCATCAGCTTCATCGATTGGCAGTGAAGCATAGGCGCGAATAGCAATCGTTTTCAAACGAGACATTGCGCGTGGATTTGTGCCTTCTATCCAACCATCATCAATCCATCTTTGCCTAATCTGTGCGTAAGCATCTTTGTTTGGATTGCCAAGCTTGTTACGCGCTTGCCCCTCAAGGTCAGCGCGTATAGTAGAAGCTTCTGTCATAGATGTTGCGTATTCTGTAGCAGCTTCCATTCCATAAGTCTGAGCGTAGTTACTTACGTTAGCCCAGAATGCATTAGCATCTGAATTATTAATCTTGTCTCTTACAACTGGGCCTTGAGGCGTTATACCCATAGACCCGGTACCCCACAGAGTAAGCAAGTTGCGAAGCTCGTCAGATGTTTTAGGTAAAGCACCAGCAGTATAAGCATTTACAAGCTGACGTTTGATACCAGTAGGAAACACCTGACCATTGCGCAAGAACTTGCCAAGCTCTGAGTTTGGGTCTTGCGCCATAGCAGCAGCTTCTGCACTTGTGATGTTCGCCATATCAAGACCTTTAGAAGTAAAGTAGTCTTGCATAAGGTCTTCGTTTTTACTGCCAGTACCACCGAGGCCATTGCCAGTCAGCTGATTGTTTACCTCAGACATCATGGCAACCATCTTAGCGTCAGCTGATCTGTCTTGAGTGTATTGGTTTGCTCTGGTGCGGATAGCAGCAGCAACAGCGCCGCGCACTTCTATATCTTCAATGTTAGCAAGAGCCTCATCTGATATGCCCCTAGCATTAAAGGCAGCACCAAGCGTTGTCTTCTCGCCATTAACTTCAATTTCCATATCAGCACGAAGAACTTGACCGCCCTCAAAAGCTTCAGCCATTGGGTCAAGCAATTCATAAAGACCCTCATTAATCATAGCATTAGCAGTAGCTGTAGCAGCTTCGCCATATACAACAGTATCGATAGAGCGGATTAAAGCTTTCTGCTGCTGCAGTGTGCCGCCCATACCAATAACTAATTCAGCTTTGCGCCGCGCACTCTCAGCCACATCCTTTGCAATGTCTGCATCGCCACTTCTAATCAGAGCCGATATGTTTTTGATATCATCACCGATATCAATAGCCATGTTGCTAATAGCAACAGCTTCTTCTTCTCTTATCTTTGCGCGTGTTAATTGATTATAATGATCCATAGTGCGTTCAGCACCAACACGGTCAAGAACAGCAGAGCCAACCCCAGCAAAATCTTGCGGAATGGCATTCATCATTCCTTCAAGCTTCAGCTGCGCAAGCTCTCTAAACTTCTCAGGATTGTTTTGATGCGCTGCTGTATCACGCCGAAGATCAAGTAATGCCCCATCAAAATCGATAGCTAGTTGTCGTTGATAATTATCCTCAATGATTGGTCTTGCTGCGTTACGCGCAACACGGCTCATATCTTGTGTTGGGTCTGTATAAACAATATTACCGTCAACATCACGCATCTTCATGTTCTTGGCAGTTTGTCTGCCAAGTTCGGTTTGCTCATCTTCAAACTTTTGATAAGCAACCTGACCAACACGATCAGCAGCGCGTCCAATAGCAGACGCAACCTGATCAGCCCCTGTGTTTATTTGCAGAACACCAGCTGCTCTAGTCTGTTCTTGTGGGCCTTTAGATTTAATAACGCCAACCATGTGTCACCTATTTGAACAATGATGCATGTGCATAGGCAGATGACACGCCATCAATTAGACTTGCCGTGCTTCTGTTCCTGCCTTGAAGCACAGCAATCTGTCCTGCCAATCTGTTCTGAGAAGCAGCAGCCACAGTGCTTGCATTGATGCGACCAGCATCAGTTGCAGCATCACGCTTTATCTTTTCTCTGATACGATTGATGCTTCTGTTGTCACCAGACATAAAGCCAGCCATTGCATTGTTGGCTGATAGATGAGCAGACATATTAGATATGGCTTGGTTATGCCGTTCCTTGCCTTGCAGGATTGCATCTTTACGCGCTTGCTCATATTGCTGCGCTTGCATCGATGCCTGATCAGATGCAGCTTTCATTGAGTACAAAGTAGAAAAGGCCATTAAGCCTATGGTAAATGGATCAGCCATTAGAACGCCACCTCTAGCACCATGCCGTTAAGCTGCAAGTCTAATGGTACAGTTTGTGATATCGTTACTTGCGGGTCACGGCTAAAGCCAAGAACAAAGAACTCTTTTTTGCCTGAGAACGAAGAACGCCCCGAAGCAAAGTCATCATTCACATTACGAATAATCATGTCAGTGCCATCAACAGACACAGACAATGTGTCGAACAAGTCTAGGATTACAGATGTAATTCTGCGTGGTGTTCCAGTAAGGGGGCCGTTACTAACCTGCCCATCGATAGGAAGTGTTTTCAATTCTGGAATAAATGAATAGCCAACGTAAGCAGATGTAACAGCAGCATCGATAGCCGAAACATCTACCTCAGTATTAGCAACCGTATATGCGCCAAGATAATCTGTACCGCTAACAGCTTTGACATTAGCACCATTTGAAAAGTCACTGTCTAATCCTGACAACACACCAGCAGTCCCAGTGTATAGATTACAATGATCCATTGGCATGGAGTTGTTAAACTCTTCCAAATAGAATGTATCAGTACCAGATCCGTTGTCTCTAACAGCTACTGTAAACAATCTTTCACCAACAGAGCAGATGCTGTGAAACTTGCCCTGTGTGTCCCATAGACTCCAACCAGCTTTCTTGTCAGACCGCAGCGAATAGAATACCGCAATGGTTCCATCTCTGTTTACATAGAACGCATAACTCTCTGGCTTGTTCAAAGCTCCTTTGATCAAAGCTTGTTGAGTTGGATTACGAATCAAATGCGGAGACAAGGTAGATATGTTTGTTGAAACATACGCACCTTCAGTATCTGAGAAGATGTATTCTCTGATCGCGCTCTCTGTCTTTTGTACATACAAAGTCGCACCATCAAACGGTACAGGCTTTACAAAGTTAGCACCAAATGGTGTCTGGCGTTTTACCTGTGCAGTAGCTGGCGTAACTGGACTGTTTGCAAACGATGGCACATAAAATTCAGAGTCAGAAGTAAACACTTGCAAATCACGATTAGATATAAGGTGCCTGATCTGATCGAACGATCCTACGTTTGCAGACAGATCAATAGCATCATCATCTTCGCCATCACCAATATCAAAGTTAAAGTAGTTGTTACTCTTTGATGCCCACAGATTTGATGGCTGCGCTAATGATCCAGCAAACCATAGCCGCCCTTCATGAAAAGTAACTGTGCTAGGATAGCCACGCAAAGATGAGTATGATTGCTCTTCCCATTTAGTAGTAGCAGCACCAGTTTGAATACGAGGAGAGCCACCACCAACAGCACTCGTTGTTGCGTTTGCGCCAGCTGTAATCTCATATACGTTCTCGTTAATTACAGCACTAACTGTACGAGTGCCATTAAGGTTTCCAGCAGACAAACCGCCAATACTAGACGCGCGATCTATAGATATGCTTGCACTAGGAGCCAGCCCATGTAGTGCATGAGTAACCAGAACCTTGTTTGACCCTTGGATTGTTTCTAACGCATCGATATCTAGTTGCTGTCTGATTGCACCACTAATTGAACCAGTGGCTGTAGTGCTGTTAGTTACAGCGGTAATCTGAACATCAGTATCACCAATTCGTAAATTTACACCGACATGATTTGCCTCAAAATACGCAGCACTTGTTGTCAGTGTTGTTGATCCAGTTGTTGCACTAGATGTAATCGTTACACCGTTACCTTGGAAGTTGAAGTATGGCTGGAATATTAGATTGCCATCAGTTGATTCTTCAAATTCAAATGGCTCTATTTGAAATGTTTGCAGTCCTGTGCGCACAAGCTTCTGTGTTGGGTACAACCTATGACACAAAAACATAACGTCAGCCTGTTGTGCAAACGACAGTTCTATCACCTGCGCTTGTGTCCAAGGCAGGGCTGCGCTGTTTACATCAGCAGTTATGTTTTGAATATGTGTAGGCTGAAAGCTGTTAGCAGGATCAAGTATAAAGATATCAATTTCACCAGCACTGAATGCAATAATATACCGCTCATCATCGCTAAAGATGAACGGCTCAATGCGTACCTGCAATCCAATTAAGCTTGATGAATATGTATTATTGAAAGTGTACCAGTTTTGTGTGCCGCTGCGTTTCTCAACACCGCCTTCTGATTTGATAAAGAAGTTGCGCACACGCGCAGCAGCATGAGTATAAACTGAAACATCGGTTCGTGATGTCAATGACGGGCTGACTTCTCCGAAATCGAAGCTAGTCAGCGGCACTCTTATCCTCGCCATTAACTTAACCTTTCAGTTCTAAACCTATTCGTAACTAGCTTTCTTGTTGTTTGCTGTTGGCTATCTAAGTTTCTAGCCTTTGCCATAAGGCGATCAGCCTTTGTTTCCATGACTTGTGTGAGGCCATCATCTCTTGCAATCGATGATGCAAAGATTGCTGCCAGTTGAAACTGCACAGCCAATGTAAAATAAGAAGGCCAATCAACTTCGCTTGCACGGAATGTGTAATCAGCAACAACCACATCACTCGCGGTCGTATCCGAAAACACTTTGTCACCATATACAGAATACTGAACAAGTAAGTCGTTTACAGTTACCGCATGTAACATCAGCAAATCGTTTGGCAATTGATGCGCTATATCGAAACGCCCAGTAGGAGTGGCGGTCAATGCATTAAGTTGCGCTTGATTAGTAGCAAAGCGCCAACGAGTAGCACAAAGAGATGAGCGAGCCACATCTTCATACATATTGTTAGCTATAGTTGCTTCGGTACTAGCGTCAGCAAAAGAAGAAATAGGGTTAGCGCCAATAAGCGTTAATGCTCTTGCCGCTATATCAATTGCTGAATTTGCTGCTGTACTCATATATTAAGTTGAGGGAGGGGCTTCTGCCCCTCCCCACATCCTTATGTATTGTCGTCGAGGACTTCATAGACACCGTTATCATCGATAACAACAGCGCCCATTGACATCATTGAAGTTGCAAGGTGTGCAACTTTCTCAGGCACATAGTTCAGCTCAGTCTTAACGTCTGAGTTGATACCAAGGCCAACAGCAGATGTGTGGTAAGCAATGTTCTTACCAGCAGTGATTGCTGAAGTTGAGAAGATGTTAAAGCCCATGAATTGCTTCATGGTCATACCACCAGCAAACGGCAGGTTCTGATCACCGACATAATCGGATGATGCAAACTCGTCGATATTAAACAAGTCAGCAAAACCAGCAGGTGACATAGCCAGATACCGCTGTCCGTCTTCTGGCAGGTCTGCTGCACCGAAGGTTTCAAACAGTGTAAGGATGTCAGCTTTTCCAATCGCACTACCAGTATCGTTGATCTGTGTTGCGTTTGCACCAGCGTCCAATGCTGTGTAGATGATCTCGTCAGTCTTGCGACCAAGAGCAGCAGCAGATGACTTAGCAACAGCCTGACGCTCATCGATGTTGGTTTTCAATTCATCCAACTTGTCGATAAACTCAGCTGCATAGAAGTCAGCCATGGTTGCTTCTACGGTAGTATGTACAAGCTCCATTGGAGTCACATTACCGTTACGCGCTTTAGTTGAAGCTGTGCCTGAGCCGATCTTTTGGAAACGAACAACGCTACCACTCACATTGTTATTGCGGACAGTGTTCTTCAATTTAGAACCCATGCGCTGATAAGCCATGTGAACTTCGGACTCAAACTGCTTAATGAAGGCTACATCAATTGTATTCGCCATTTTTTACAGTCCTTATATCAAAGTTAAAATTACACTCGTTCCGGTTGTCCATTCCGCTCGTCGTCCAGTTATCCCTGTCGGGGCTGTCAGTTAGAAATAGGCCGTTCATCCTCTTCAAATGACACTTCTATGTCATATGCGCAACGCACAAATCTTGCTACAGGGTAGCCATTCACAACGGTCGCTGTGTTTGAAAACAAACAGCCAGCAAACTGTAACCAGCGAATTGTTTTTTCGTGGTCGATAGGAACTACATTTTCTAGGATGTCATACTTTTCTTGGAAGTAATCAAAGACAGGATGTGTAAGACGCATCCATGTTCTTTTGTGATCGTTAAGATCGTAACTGCCCAACAACCATATAGATGCAATAGTGGCTTCTTCATTGTCTATTGGAACCGTGCCAAACATGCATATTGGTTTGTCATTTGACAGTACGGTATATGTTTCCGCTCCCTTTATTGAGAGAGGGAGATGCAACGCCCTCCAAGGCGTTGCACCAGCGATCATGCATTCACGCAGATCTGTATTTCGCAGAGTGTGCTGCAAGTAACTTGAATGATCTGAGGTAGACTTAACAATGTCTATCTCATTGTATTGACCGCTACCTGTAAAGTTTAGAGAAGCCATCTTGCACCTGCTTTATAAATGCTGTGTCTCTGGCTCCTTGCTTCCAATAGCGCTCATCATTCATCATGCTACGCAGATCATTCTCAGTTAGCTGAGCGCTTGCTTCAGCATTACTGTCAATGCCTGATCCTTTTAATGCGTCCATAACCTTTTCCAAGACTTCTATACCTTCTGCCGTTTGTCCTAATCTTTCGAGAGCGCCCATCTGGCTTTCATCAAAAAACTTATTTGCCCACAGCTGCACAGACTCAATACGCGCATCTGCGTTCTCGCCAAGCCTTGTACGCTCGGCATCAAGATCAGGCATGTCACCATTCAATGCTTCTGCATATTTTTGAATGCCATCGGCAAACTTGTCTTGCCCATACCCGTGATCGTAACAAAACTGTGACCACCAATTTAAAAGTTGATTATCGACAGCTTCTTCATCGTTTAAGATTTCTGGCAGTTGATAGTCACCAACAGTCTCTGGTCTGTCTTTGTATGTCTCTTGCAACATTTCTTCTGCAAGAGTTTTGCGTAATTCTTCTTCGCCTTTGCCAAGCTTGCTTTCCAATGAAGAGTATGAAGTCACCAAATCTTCTGGCGTCTTAAACTTTTCTGGCAGCCACTCCGGCCTATCCACGGTTCCAGATTGGCTACCGTCAACAGGTGCTTCGGCTGAAAGCATTGAGCCTTCTGCTTCTACATTATCTGTTTCACTCATCTTGTTTTACCTTCTGTCCATGTTTGATGCGGCGCTCTAACAGCCCCACAAGATACCGCTGCCCTTCCATATGACGAAGTTCAGCGTCCGTTACGTTCGGGCCATTGACTGCTTCAATGGTTATCGAGCGCAAATACTTTAGAACGGAGCCGCCAGTAGGTGACGCAAACAATGCCGCTATATCTAGCGACACACGTTTGTCTTCCTCATCACCTCTAGCAAACCCATCCAATCTGAGTTTGTTCATAGATTACCCCTGCGTTGGCGGTTCCATGCCTTGCTGCTGTGCAGACATCTGCTGCATAGCTTGCGCAAGAGCCTGACGCTCATGCGAGTCACGGATTAGATTATCCGGCACACCAAACTTCTTCGCCAAGTAAGCTGATGCTTCTTCTGATGAGACAAGCAGGTTCACCATCTGTGGCCCAAATCGACCACCAACCATTTCTAAGAAACGATCTACTGATGCAATATCTTGATTAGCTTGCGCCTGTGCCAATGGAGATACTGAGCGAACCTTTACGTCCCTGCCATTTAATGTTGGGACATCGATGCGCCCCTGCTTCTTTAAAATAAAAACAACGCGCTGCAACACTGGCTGAACAAACTCAGCTTGCAATCTGCCAAAGGCAGAACCGATACGGCGAGATAGATCAGCCATGCGCTCTGCAACTTCGGTTGCTGTTGCTGGTGTTTTGTTGGGGTCGCCTAACATATCATTATACAATGCACGTTTAATATTGTTGCGCATGTCACCAAGAATAAGATTTGCAACATCAAACGAACCAGCAGCACGGATTGGCTGCAAGCCCTGAGAGTTAGGAGCTTTTGGAATGATGGTTCCGGGAACCAGATTAATAGAGTCTGTGTTTATTACTCTGTCATCGTCCATCTGGTATATGCCAGAGATAGCCATCTGCGCATTCTCAAGAACCAACTCAATCGTGAGGTTAGTTGTTTTAATCGCACTAAGCGCGTTGACAAGTGGGCCGCGCCCGTAGACTTCACCCGCTGCCTTTGACCATCTGAAACACACAAAAGGATTTGAGCCAGCACCTTCAAATATATCCTGATGAATTAATTCTTGGGTTTCTTTGCAGATGACATAGAAAGCATTACGCTCTTGGTTAGGCTTGTCGTAGAGTCTGCAAACTACTTCGATAATCTTGGTCTTGGTGTCGGGAGCCTTTGCAATTTTTTCCATCATCATTTTGGAAAGAATAGCGTTAGGGTAAGCAATCAATATGTCTTTGTTGCGCAACTCACGCTCACGATACACATGATCAATGCGATCATCTGCGCCGTTTTCAAGAACCAGTTGCGGTAGCGGGATGGCATTAAACCTTATCGGGTTAAGCGCATCACCTTCTTCAACCAGCAAACAGCCTGTTCCCACAGCAAGATCAAGGAATGCTTCGTGGGCTTCTTGTCCAAAATTGCTGTTCTGCAATACCTGAAAGACGTATTCAGTAACCTCTTCAAGCTGATTATCAATAGCCTCAGTCTGATCACTCGGCACCTCGCTACCAGCAACCAAGTCTGCCCATCGCGCAAAGTTCGGAACCAAACCCGATTGCAAGCGTGATGCAAACTCTTGAGTACCGACAACAGCAGTCTCGTCAAAGATGCGATCATCTCTTCGCTGACCTGCTGTAAGCTTTGTAAAACCTTCTCGTTGCGGAAGAGCGTACTCGTAGCACTCATCAAACAACGCTTCAAAGTTAAGACGATGAGCCAGAGCTTTGTCATAACGCCGTAGATAATCCTTCGCAATTCCATCATGCATTACAGATACTCGTTATAGAAGCCGATACCGCCGCCAGAGCCTGACAACAAAGAATGTGTAGCACTGCCACCCTTCTTCTTATTTGTTACAGCTTTTTGTAAGTTTGCTTGCTTGTTGGCTTTAGTTGTAGCTGTCTCAGCTTCCTTACGTTCTTGACGCTCAGCCTCCACAGCTGGGTCTGGTGCTGGCGCTCTTGGACTTTTAAAAATGCACATGGCTACCTCAAATAATATGCAATCCTAGATGTAACCCCTGCATTAATGCATTACAACGCACAAAATTACATGCGTGACCAAAGCCCCTGTCTGCGTTGCTTTGGTTGTCTGTTGAATACATCGAAGTCACGCCGCGCTTGTACAACGCGCTGGGGTTGATTGTTTCCGAGAACACCGCGCCCTTCACCAGCGCCAAGCATTAAATACTGCAACGCATCGTGGATATGAGAGAAGCGGTTCTTCTCTGGCCTATCATCATATCGCTCACCAGATACTTGTATGCGGCGATATTGATACCCACCCTCAAATCCCTTAACCAATTCCTTGCAGCGCGGATCAATTAAGAAGCCAGACAAGCCATCAACCATACGAGTTAGCGATGCACTTACAGATTCTAAACGCAGCGAAACGTCATTGCTTGGGGCTGGTCTAGCTCTTAGACCAGCACCGCGCAACACTTGAAACGGAGTTGACTCATCTGTTTGCGCACGGAAATCACCAGCTGGATCACCAAAGATATTGATCTCGCAGTTGCCATAACGCACAGCAACCTCTTGGCGAAGCAGTTCAGCAAAGCGAACAATGCCCATGTCAAACGCTACAATCTCTTGCAAGATAAGCCAGCGGCCTCTGACCTTCTGACCAAACACTGCAGCTGGCGTCAAGCCAAAATCCAAACCAACAAACACAGGCATACCATCAGCCACAGGAATCTCTTCATTCGCAACATGCTGATCTGCCGCGAACATATTATAAACAGGTTTGCCATCTTGTATCGCCCCCAGCCTGTTCATTACATAAACATCAATCCAGCTTTTGCCCTTACCTTGCACAAGGTTGGTATAATAGCTTGCCAGCATATGCTTCTGGTTCTCAGCATCTTTACTTGGCTTGTATTCTTTTACATTGCCCTCGTTATCTTTTGACTCAACCATGCCAGCAGGTTGGGTAAAGAAACGCCAGTTGTCTGGCTTCACCATCATCTTGGCTTCTTCTTTACTAATGTGATCAGGTATCGGAACTTCACCAGACATGATAGGCCACCAGTGATCTTCTTCTGGCGCGTTTGTATCTGCAATCACACCAGTCCATGAAGGCCCACCCTCACGCATAGACGGGTATCTGCCAACACGCATTGTGCAAGCATCAATGATTGACTTTGGGATTTCCCTTGCTTCGTTAATCCAGATGCCAGTTAGCTCTAATGACAACAGCTTCTTAACATCTTCCGGCCTATCAAGAGCGAGAAAGATGACTTCTAACTCAAGATCGCCTTTCTTAATCCAGTGGGTATATGGCACAGACCATTGGAATTTGCCCCACTCTTGTTCGGGAAACCAGTCAAGCCAAGTCTTGATAGTGGTAGTGCGAAGCTGCGGGTTTGTATTACGGATGATTGCCCATCTGCTTTTACGCTTACCCTCTTCATTTGGCTTTTGCTGTAGTGCGCGTCTAAACACTTCAACGCAACAACCAACAGATTTGCCGGAACCAACAGGGCCGCGAATGCCACGAAAGAATGTATCATCCTTCATGAAAGCTTTGAGGACTTCGCCATCAGGCTTGTATTTAAATTTCATTTACCTTGTAGTCCTTGCCGATCTTAATCATCGTTTCAACTACGTCAGGGCCGATAGATGATATAAGCTTGTCTGCTTCATAATCGGTGCAGTGATCTTTGGGATAATGAGAGAAATGAACACGCTTAACTACAGTGCGCAGTATCTCACGCTCTTCTGGTTTGAGCATATGTAAGAAAGCACTCATCTGTATTTCTTTGCAGTCTTTGCTGCTGACTTTGGCTGCTTTGAATGCTGTTTGCCAGCCGCAGTATCTTTACGCTTCTTTGCCGTTGATGCGGCGTACTGAGATGCCGACATATTTTTAATCGCTTTAGCTGGCAAGTATCTCTCCCCTGTTGCTTTCGAACCTTGCGTAGATGGTTTGCCTGACTTGGTGCGCCACTTCTGCTTCGTCCAGCTTACTAATGACTTCTGCGGCTTCTTCATGATGTGTATCCACCGCCCTTTGCTTTATAAGCTTTGGCTAACATCTGCGCCTTACGCGCACTCCATTGACCGGGGCGACCGCCTTTGCCGCCAGCTTTAAT
>Ga0098055_1000257_pt1 | contig 34245 bp, 42 predicted proteins | sample 17_taG_FD_75107 | JGI IMG/M metagenome (GOLD analysis project Ga0098055, IMG submission 75107) | Marine viral communities from the Subarctic Pacific Ocean - 17_ETSP_OMZ_AT15314 metaG | ecosystem: Environmental > Aquatic > Marine > Oceanic | place: Pacific Ocean | collected 2015-01-18 | reverse complement strand
TTGCACCATCGCCGTTGTCGTCACTGATAGGTCAGCAGCGGTCGTGAAGGTCAGCACAGTGAACGCCACAGGAAAGGACAGTGCGAACCCAATGCCTACGTCAAACAACGCCTCCTTCGCCACTGTCTTATCAATCATCGTCAATCAAACCCTCCGTAGTTACTGGATGGAATGTCGTCTTGTGGCGTGTCGTAATCTATATCGTAGACTTTCTTTCCATTGGAGCGTCTGGGTTCCACCCCCCGCTCAAAGAGCACCCTCGCTGCGTCTTTAAAATCGGGCATCCTTGGATTTCCAATCCCCAAGTCCCGCAGTAGCTTAGTCATCTGTACAGGCTTTGCGTATTCACTGCCAAAGTTAACGTGTTGCAGCAACAAGTCTTCGACACTGGACTGGGTACGGTAGCCCTCGTTACTATCTTGCAATAGCTCGCGCTCATCGGGGCTTAAAAACCAGTTCTTCTGCCCTTGTACATACAAAGTCTCTTTTACCTCAGCCCACAGTTGTTGCATGTCGATACCGTGATTCACGTTGATGTCAGTGACTGAGATACACCAGAATCTTCGGTTTCCAGAGCTGTCGGTAAGAAATTCTCTTGCGTTAACACTAGCGTAGAACGCTGTGCGCCGTTGATACGTTGTGAAGGCTCTATCATAGGGTAACCTCAGTTCGTCCGTCTTCGCCGTTACAAATGCCTTTAATTGGTCTATATCACTCTTCTTAAAGGTGGATTCGATCTCTCCGAGTTCGACTATCCAGTGGCTGACCGCCCTTTTTACGCTGTCCTTATCACTTGGGTTCAGCGTTGCACCTTCTAATAGCCATCCTGTGTTGTAATCACACAATCTCTTGAACCAAAGCGTTTTACCTAGACCTTGAGCACCTTGGAACACCAATATGCCTTCTAATTCGACACCCTTGGGCTCATAAGCAGCTGCCACACATGAAATTAACCATTTCTTGAGCAACATGTCTTTCAGAGCTGTGGGTGTGCTAGAAGTAATCGTATCTAGGAAGTCTTGTAGCCGTGAAGTGCCATCCCAAGGCTGACCGTCTATCCACTCAATGACAGGATTGTATTCATTAGCCAAAACCTTCAAATAATCTCTAACTCGAGTGTGCGGGACACCCATCTTGATACAGCGGTCTTCTATTTCGACCAAACTCGCTTCTTCCTTCATGTCAGCGATAAACTTAGTGTTGGGTATGTCTATTTCCATTCTCTTCTTAATGACGTTGTAATTGCAATCAATACTGTGTGTCTTCATAACTCCCAATACATTGTCTTTGATGTTCAACATGCGTCCTTTCTCGGATTTTGTAAAATCGACTTCTGTGGGGACATCGATATTCTGTAGTGCGGGCAATACTTCACCACTGACCACCCTATGGTCGTTGTAATCGCCTTTTGTTTCTGGCATGTGTACCTCAGCCATACCTTTGTTCTTAGTGATCCATTTACAGGCTTTAACAGCTTCCTTTTCACCCGTTTGACTGTCATCGTTGTCCGCTATAAAGATATGCTTACGGTCTTTCAGTGTTTCAAAGACGGTTTCTGCTACCGCAGATAGGTTGTAAGCATCGAAAGCGACAAAGACAGGTAATGACATATCTTTGTGTACAGAAGCAGCCGTGGCGTAACCTTCTGCGTAATAAATGGTGTCTGCCGACTTGAGTATCTCTTGTCCTAATATAAAAAAGCTACCGCTTTTTTTAGAACCAGTGAGGAAACGCTTGGTGCCATCGTCATTGATATATTGTAGACCTACCACCGATAGATTGATGTCCAACAGTGGGATCATCAACAAACCTTTTTCGTCTTGACGCAAACCATAAGACAATACTTGTTTGCGTTCTAAATAAGCATGACGTTCACAAGGAACAGCGCCATCCCAGATACCTTGAGCACGTTTAGCAGCTTTGCTGTACTTAGCAGCCTTTTTAATCTCTACTTCTTTCTGTAGGAGTTCTATCTCTTCACGTTCTGCTTTAGTAATGGTCTGGCGCTTTCTATTTTCTGGTTTCCAGATCGCTGTCGGTTGGTCCATTGAGATACGATAGTCTCCCACTCGACCAAAGGGGACACTTTGCTCTATCCAGAGCTGGTACCAACCAGACAGCTTTCTTTCACCACCAAGATTGACGTAAGCTCTTCCGATGCTTCCATCAACCACCAATCCTGTTTTCGGGTCAGGTTCCATGCCTTGTTCTTGCATGAAACTTAAAAATTGTGCTTGGTAATCTGAGGTTAAGGGTCGGTCGAAGTTTTTGGTGTTAGGTCTGCTTATTTTCAAGGTCGTATCTCACTATTGCTATGTTTATAAAAAACTGTATAATCCTACACTAATTTACAATTAAATCAAATCAAAAAATGGAGGAAATATTGTGAGTATAAAAATAACAGCAAGTGGCGGTGACTTTGAACCATTGCCAGAAGGTAACTACACAGCGATATGTTATAAGATCGTTGACCAAGGTACAAGAGAGGAACAGTTCAAAGATAATCCCAAGAAAAAAAGACATACATTAAATGTGTCTTGGGAAATACCATCGGAGAAAATGGCAGACGGTAGACCCATGAGTATATCTAAAACCTACACGGTTTCTCTGAATGAGAACGCTACTTTGTACAAAGACTTAGTAACGTGGCGTGGAACTTCCTTTACTAAGGAAGAACTCGAGGGTTTTGAAATAGACAAGATGATAGGTGCTCCAGCTACTTTAGAAGTAGAGCACGTTAATGAAAAGGCAAGAATCAAAGCTATATTTAAACCAGACGAGTTTAAAAAGACAGCCACACAAAATGATCCAATCATCTTTGACCTTAATCTTTACTGCGATGAGTTCAACGGCAACACATCAAAAGAAACCAAAGAAATGTGCGATGTATTTGACTCATTACCTGAGTGGCAACAGACTTTGATTGAAGAGAGTTTTGAATTGTTAGCCGCTAAAGACGGCGATGATGCAGAAGAGACTTCTTCTAGCGGAGAAGGGTTGGCTGACTTAGCCAACGACAAAAAGGAGGATGAAACCATTCCCTTTTAACTTCCAAGGGTGGCTCGGTTTATCATCACACTTATACACCTCCAAGAGTCGCCCGAGGAAATTTAAGGATATAGGACGCAAAAAGAAATGAGCGATTCAATAGACTTAGTTAATGCACCGCCTCACTATACCTCTAGTGAGGTTGAGTGTATTGATTACATCAAACAACAATTAGGACCAAACTTTAAATACTATTTGGAGGGTGCCTGTATAAAATATATGCACAGATATAAGTACAAAAACAAACCGTTGGAAGACTTAAAGAAACACAGGTTTTATTTAGATAAGCTAATACAAGAAGTAGAAATGGAGTCACCATTTTGAGTGAAGGAATAAAGTACACAGTTTACCCACTACCTTCTGCCCTTATGTTAGAGCACCAGTTAACCGAGCAAACGGTTAACGCATTAAATAAATACCTGAACAAATTAAAGAAAGACGACAACAAGAAATCACACGCCGATCATTTGGTTGGTCAAATAAACCAAGGTGAGCAACTGTTCATGGACTACAAGACCGAAGAATTAAAACCATTCGTGGGATTGGTCGAAACGCTCGCTGTGAATTACATTCAGCAATTTGTGAAAATGGTGGGAGCGAATGTCAGACCCAAGCACATTAATATAGATGATCTTTGGTCGGTGCACAGCTATGAGGGTGACTTCAACCCTATCCATGACCATGGCACATCTTCGCTGATGGGAATTTCATTCACCACATGGACTATGGTGCCACCACAGATAGCAGAGTTAGGTAAGAACGCTGATTTATACAATTCATCAGGAGCCGTAAACGGCTACTTAAACTTCGTTTATGGACTGAATCAGATATTAGATCCTGAGCGTCTAAGACCTTCACAGTCAAGAATAGTTAGACCAGAGGTAGGTAAGCTACTGATGTTTCCTTCTTGGCTACAGCACAGCGTCTATCCTTTCTTTGGTGAAGGTGAGCGCAGAACCGTGGCTGGCAATATTAATTGCTGGGATGTTCCAGAAGAAGAAATGGAGGAGATAGATGATGGAGTTTAAAGAAGGTGTGTATGAAGACATGCCGTTTGAAGAGTACAACGAGATACCAGCGTATAGAGCGTCTGATCTAAAAGATGTAGATAAATGTATATACAGCTGGAAAAATAAAAAAGGTTTTGAGGAATCACCAGCCCTGTTAGAAGGTCGAGTGCAACACACGGTATTCTTAGAGCTACACAACTTTGATAAAGAGTTCATTATAGAGCCTAAATTTGACCGCAGAACGAAGGATGGCAAGGCAGCATACGCTGAATTTAAAGAACAAGTAGGTAACCTAACCCCTATATCAGAAACGCTTTACGATGTCTGTATGGAGCGCAGAGAGATAATAGCCGACCTAATACCAGACGGAGAGAATGACAAGACTGAGCTGACTTTGTGTTATCAACTCTATAACCAGCCATTTAAGTCACGTTTAGACTGGTATGATGGCAAGAGGGTGTGGGATTTAAAAACGTGCCGTGATGCGTCTCCTAGAGGCTTTAAAACGGCTATTAATAGCTTTCGTTACCACATGCAAGCATCTTTATACATTGATGCGTGTCGTGCGGTTGGTTTGCCAGTAGAAGGTTTTTCTTTCTTAGCACAGGAAAAAGCACAACCTTATCCTTACGTTGTGTATGAAATGTCAGACGAAGCTATCAAGTATGGACAAGCTAAGAACGAACAAGCATTACATGCAATGCTAGAAGCAGAAAAATCTGGGGAGTATCTTCCTTATAACGTAAAAGGAACACAGGTAGTAGAGTTAACCGATCTATGGTAAGTCGTTCTCTATAAACCACTGCACTCGTTTCCTATCGTATAACCAAAAGACCAACAGATAACGGTCGCCCATTTCTATAGGTAGACCTCGGTGCATTTGTGTAAAGCTGGGAAAAATAAGTGCGTGTCCTGTAGGCAACGGATCGACTTCACCGTAATTATGAAACTCAGTACCGCCACCTTCATACTTACCAGTATTAAGCGGTACCACCACACTAATATCAGAAGAATCGTCATGGTGCCAGTTGCCTTGTTGTTTATCTTTTAAATTGTAATTAGCTATTTGGACAGAAGCTATATCTCCACAGTTGCGTTGCCAGATAGAAAAGAAGATAGGATTTAATATCGTCCTAACGATAAACCACATGTTGCGATGTAGCTCAGGCACCTTTTCTTTTAAAACGATTTCAGGTATCTGTCTCAGCTCATCTTCATCTTCGTTGGTTTCAAAATTAATGTTCTTGATCTCATCAAGTAACATCTTACAAAACTGTCTTCTGAATAAAGGTATCTTGTAGATGTCAGGGTGTATTTTCTTTAGCTGTTTATTGATAGGTGTCTTCTGCATCTTACCAACACCGTCCTGTCCAGTGAACTTAGCTATGATTGGTAGTGATTCTTGTACTGCGTTATAGGTACTATGAGATATACCCCAATGCGATTGCATAGAGAGAAGATAGTTTTTTAATTGATATTCGTCTGCCACACAATAAGTTTATCATGTGGCAATTTAGATTGTTAGCGTGTCGTTAAACTGTCGTTTTTATAAAAGGATAATTTAATTCAGATTTAGACCAATACTTATCTCCTTTATACAGATAACAAGTAAAGCCATTATTAATTAGATACTCTTCCATCACTCACCTCCTTTTTTTTATTCTACTCTGTCGTGTATTGGTACAGGACCTAACCCGTAAACATTGCCAATGTCCTCACCCATTAATTCTCTGCATTTGTCGCCGAATCTTGAGTCAGAAGTAGAAGCAAAGTTACCACCAAAAGAGGTAGCCTTATCTAATTTTGACTCAGGCACTATTTTTAAAGAACACCCAAACCCAAATTCTTGTTTAATCAATTTTGCTGCTGGATAATCTTCACAAGGATTGAAAGGTCCATCCACATTGGTCACACAAAACCCTTTGACGTAAGAAGACTCACCACCATTTGTGCAATCTTCTCCGTAAAACAAGTCGTCTGGATGTTCTCTTTGTGTATAAATATCAACATACATTCCCATTACGCCACCCCCACTATTTTTAATATGTAACCAACAAAGCTAATTACTGCTTCAACTATATAAATACTAGCCACCATGTTTATCATGGCAACACTAATACTGTGTCTTTCTAAATAATTCATAGCTCTAACCACTTTTTCCTCCTTCTTTTTTGTTTTTAATTATCACCACATATTTATTATACACTTTTGTATACAAATGTACAACTATTTACACATATATATTTAATTAATATTTATACTGTAAAATGTTGTAAATATCTGTATCTTTCTATACAATGCTACCGACATGAATGAAAATGTAGACATAGAAAAGGAAATAAAATATCCAAAAGGACGCAAAAGCCTAGCGGTAGACGTTGACACTTATAATATGTTGCAAGACATTTGCAACGATCAAAGGCGATCAAAAATAGACCAGCTGAAGATATTAATAGAAGCTGCTCACGGAAAGATCAACAAAAGTGTAGCTGACCGAGAGTTTGCGTAATGCTTGGAAGATTATTTAAAAAGAAACAGGTTCCCGTTTCTTACCAGATAGAACACCCTAGTGAAATAGTGGAGTTGTTTGGTCGTTTAACCTTGCATCATCAAACAGCATTGCTTAGATTGATGTCTCGCAATATTGTTTTCACCATAGACGGCGAAACCGTAATGGGTTATGAAATGGATTTTAATGTGAAAGGTGCGATGATTGAAGCCACCACAGACGAAATCTTAGACCAACCCAGCGATACCGCCTAGCTGTCTCCTCATAGCAATCTCTCTGTCCTTCTCATCTGGAATGATGGTTGGGGACAACATCTCTGTAGGTGTTAAGTCGGTAGAAGCCTGTGGAGGTTGTATGTCAATAGAAGTATTTGGAGAAAGTTCCTGTATCTGTCTTTCTATATCCTGTATATAGTCACCTCTTTGTTCACCTGTGTATGGTTTCTCAGAAGGCTCTGTAATGGTTTCTACACCTTCAGCACCACCTCTTAGAAGTGATTGTTTTGCGCCAAATTCTTTTGCATTGTAATGGTTAAAAACATCATCTAAGGTTTTAGCTGCGTTGGGGTCATCTAATAAAACATCAGTCATAGCTTCAAAGTATTTATCTCTTTGTTTGGCTGAGATGTTAGCTACCAGATCATCGCCTATCGTGCCTGTTAAAATTTTACCGGGCAACCTTCCAGTTGCTAAAAATAATTTAAGAGCATTGGTTCCAGCACCAAGAGCTTCTTGAGCTAGTTTTTCAGCTTCCGCACCTAAAGGTTGTGTTGGTGAACCTCCCGGTGGTACAGAAAAGGCTTTGCCAACCAACTCATTCATACGATAAAAGTTTGTGTATTCTTCTGGAGAAAGCATTTCTTTCATCATTTTCTCTACTTTAGGATCAAGGAAATATTTTTGAAAACCGGGCAATCCCTTTTGTAAATTACCTAACCTAGAATATTTATCCAGCTGACCTAAAATAAATTGTTTCTTTACGTCCTGAAAGAGATCAGGGTCAGCTTTTTGTAAAAGCCTCCTAGCGTTTCTTAAAGACTTAATTGATACATCTGGGTCAAATAAATTTTTCATAGCATTAGCAGTCTGCTTGTCAGTCATCATCTTGCTAAACTTACCAATAACACTCTTCTCAACCAGTTGCAATGAAGGTCTAGTGGGGTCATACACCCTTCTAGCCAAAGCATATAAAGGCTCTGCCTCATCCATTAATGTAGTCAAATCATCTCTTAATCCAAGCAACATGCCAAAGTCACCAGTGCCTTCGTCTTGTGTGCTTTTAATAATCTTTTGCATAGAGCTTGTTCTTCTTGCATCCAATGTTGCAAGATCGTCAATCAAAGCTCCATCTGCATCAAACAAAGTTTTTCTAAACTGTTGTAATACTTTTACAGTATTAGGGTCAGGCTCTATCGTTCTTATAACATTGCCACTTGAATCTAAAATTTCTCCAGCTATCTTGCTATCTATGGTGTCTACAAAGGATTGTACGTTGTTAACTTTAATTCCTTCTGGAGCTTCTTTTATAATAGTGTAAAGCCTTGTGGCTCTTTCTTTCCTTCTTCTTGTTAGCTCCTCTAAAACCGAGTTGCCAGCATCTTTGATTCTGGTGTTTATATCCCCTACGGTTTTACCAGAACCGAAAGAATCAGCCATGTCTCTAATAGCAGCCGATACTTGTGCAGCCTGACTATCGTAAAACTGTGTGATTTTGGTTATTTCAGGTTGGCGACTTAGAAAATATTGTAATTGCTGTCCTCTTGATCCTATTCTTCCAGCCTGTGCTGAGGTTAAATCAAAACCAAGTCGCTTTGCTTCCTGTATAGTTTCATCTGTACTGCCTCTAAGATTTATTAGGTACTGTAGTGCGTCTTGGTTGCCTTTAAATTTATTAACCAACTTAGCTGTACCGACAGTGCCAGTGCCAAACGGTATTAAAGAAAAGGCTGATGAAACTTTTAAATCTCTTATGGCAGCTGCTATTTCTTCAGGAGGTGCGTTGTAAAACATATCAATCATACCTTCTCGACCAGCTCTAGCTCCGCCACCAAATAAAGCGGTACCGCCCATACCACCTATAGCTGTGGAGCCTAATATAATTGCACCTTTAGCATAAGGATGAGAAACCGCCTGAGACAATCTTTGTCCCGTCTGAAAGCCCTTTTGTGCACCAGCCATACCACCACCAACATCAGCAGCGAATGTTGTAAAAGGAACTAAGTTGGGTACAATTTTGTCTCCAAAAAAACCTACCGCTTCATTATCTGGAAATTCTTTAGAATACTTTTTGCCACCAAAAACAGCTTCACCATTTGGGCTTTCATAATAAAGTTCACCATTAATATTTTTGTATCTAAGGGCTCCCTGATTATCATTTGGAAATCTCTCAGAAGCCAAAAATTCAATCATGCTATTATCATCAAAGAACAAATTAGCTTTAGCTTTTCTTAAAGCATAGTTGTCTTGCTCCTGTGTGATTTTGTGTTGCAAGATACCTAAGTTTTCAATATCTCGCTGATGATTAAAAAACGTATCAGACATTACCTACCCATAACTTGATCTATCATGGCTAAAAACTTCTCTTTTTCTGCTTCTGTCAAACTGGGATCATTCTTTATTTCTTCTCTTTTTTTATCAGCTTGTTTTTGGGCTTCACTTTTATTGGTCGAATAGCTAGATTTTTGTTCTGAAGCCCTGTCTTGACCCTCACGATAGCCCTTACGGAACTCTTCTCCGTTAAACCCTTCAGGAATAATATAAGACGTACTTTCTCCTTTAACGATCGATTCTAATTCAGCAGTTTCATTTTCATCAAAAATTAAATTATCGTTATACCAATCACCTTCAAACTTATTTAATTGTCTTTTAACCTGTGAGGCTGTTAATTCTCCACTGGCTTCTAAGCCCTCTAACCTATCTGCTTCCGTTACATAAGCATTAAAAAAGCTCACATCCCTTTCGGCTATTCTCTTTAAGTATTCTGACTGCTTCATAAAACCATTGTAGTTAGAGCCCAGACCCGGTGATGCTTGTATAAACAATTCCATCTCTCTGTTTGATATAGCACCCTTAGTTCTGCTAACTATGTCCATGGTAAAGCCCATAGATATTTGACTTAATAGTATCTGGTCACCAAGTATTTCTTCTTGGTTTTCGTCCGTTACACCCAAACCTGAAAGCAACTTTCTTGGGTACAAGGTAAATTTTTCTACAGCACCAAAATTTTCAGGACCCAACCTTTCCGCAATAGCCTGTGCCTCTTCTACATTTGCAACAGAAGCCACACCAGCTCTTTGTTTGGCTAGTATTTCATCTTCTGCTGCGTACTGTCTTTTAATGGCTTCTTTATCTCTTTCAGATACGCCACCTTGATCTATGTTGACTACACTGCCGGGTGTTTTAACTTCTATCGCACCCTTTTCTTCTATAAGTTCATTGATAATGTCGTCATTAGCATAATTGTCTCGAACTGTTTTTTGTTGAACCACGCCATTTTCATCAGTGTATTCAAAAGTTAATAGGTCACCTCGTTTATTTCTATAATCTAAATTTTTTAAACCATATTGTCTAGCAAACTCCAACGCACTTCTTTCGTCTTGCATAGCCATCTGAGCTGCTTGCAATCCTACTTGTTGTCTGGCTTTTCTGTTTTCTTCTTCAGCTGCCCTCATTCTTTCAGAAGCCCTATTAAAACCAACCCCTAAACCAGTAAACGCAGATGCTCCGCCAGTATTCGGTGTAGACAAAAGACCAGCACCTAGCTCAGAAGCCAAGTCATAAAAGCTCATTTTAGGAGCTTGATACATGTAAGGAGATAAACGCTCTTGGTATTTACTTACATTTTGTTCGTAGTTAGGCTGAAAACGGTTCATCATTGAAGCGCCTATGTCTGCCATACTGTTATCAATACTCGTTGTATTTACGTCTCCGCCTTCTTCAAATACGTCTATTTCTTTAGGAATCTGAGCTCTGCTTATAGCCATTATCCTTGTCCTCTACCTTGATTCATAAAGTTACCCATAGCGCCCAAGGTACTTAAACCAACACCTAAACCAGACTGTAAAGCACTTGGTTTTGGTGCAAATGTTGTAGAAGTTTGGAAGCTACCAGCTGGTGCCATACTAACAAATGGAGCTAACGCTTGGTATTGTGCCAATGGTGCTTGTTGTGCCTGTATAGCATTTGCCCTAGCTGCGTCTAACTCGGCTTGTGTTTGTCCTTGTTGCATACCACCAGAAGCTAACAACTGATTAACGTCAAACGCACCAGATTGTTGAGTCTGTTGTCCTAGTCCTTGTAAATTGCTGCCCAGACCAAACATGGCGTTAGCTGCATCCGCACCATACTGTGCTTCTATATTACCTAGGTTGCTTAATGCTCCAGCACCAGTCTGTGTTGCTCCAAATCTAGTACCAGCTAGACCAGCTAGACCAGAAGATGCCAGTCTTTCAGCCTGTCTCTGCCTTGCAAACTCACCTAAACCTGTCTGTTGGGCTTCTGAGAAGCCTCTGGAACGTATACCGCCCAATGCCTCTGCTAGACCCCTACCTAATGATTCTCTTCGTTCTTCGGCGCTTAAACGAGCTCTGGAGCCAAACGCTGACTCACCGCCTGTTTGTATGTCTCTAGCTCTTTGAGCCATGTCTTGTTTCTCACCAGCCTCAAACACATCATCAATGGTTTGCTGAACGACACGATCCTCATAAGGATTATAAAATTGTTCAGTCATTGATGGGTCATAAGCGCCCGTTGCTTCTCTCAACAAGTTCTCTGATTCGCCTAAACGAGAACCTAAAGCACCGATACCTGTTTGTAGGGCTCCTAAGCCCTCTCTTTGCAACGCTCTGCCCCTTTCTATGCCCTGTCCTACCTCACCAGCCCCTTTCTTAAAAGCACCCTCAGCATCGCTTAAAAACCGACCCTGTGCACCTACATTACTTCTGGCTAAATCCATACCAGCAGTTGTGTCAGCTGATAGCCCAGCTACTTCCTGATCTACAACTCTTGGAGTGCCGTCTGGATTAAAGAATGTTTTTTCCGCTGCTTGCATGGCTCCCGGTATAAATCCACCTTGTCCATCTAAACCAAATAACATTTGTTTAGTGGTAGCGTCTAATCCTGTTTCGTTTCTTAATACGTTGCTTACATAAGGTGAATCACCAAAAGCATCGGCTCCGCTTCCTGTGTATGGAGCTAAAGGCTGTTCTACTGCTGGTGTTGTTACAGCTGGTGTTGTTACAGCTGGTGGTGTTGTTACAGCTGGTGTTGTTACAGCTGGTGGTGTTGTTACAGCTGGTGTTGTTACAGCTGGTGGTGTTGTTACAGCTGGTGGTGTTGTTACAGCTGGTGTTACAGCTGGAGCTGGAGTTGGAGTTGGAGCTGTAGGAGTTGCTACTGCTGGAGCTGGAGCTGCTGGAGTTGCTACAGCGGGTGTTGTTGCTACTGGAGGTGGAGCTACAAATGGTTGCTGTCCTATTGTATTTTGTCCTACATCAAAAATATTTTCATTAAATACTGGTGGAGGTGGAGGAGCTATTGGTGCTGGAGTTGGTAATACAGGTGAAGCTATTGGTGGAGCTATTGGAGATGGCGTTTCTACGGCTGGTTCTGGTGTAAAGTTTTGATTTGCCCTGATGTATTCTTCCACAGGCAAAGGAAAGGGATCGCGAGTACCCATAGCGTTTGCCATTTGTTTACTTGACCTGATGTGTCCTTCCATTTGTCGAGGACTTAAAGGCTCTCCTCTGGCATTTAATGTTGGAGAAACTTCTGGATTAGTTTGTAAATTGGGCGTTTGAGGAGCAATACCAGCTGCTGCTAAGTTTTTCTGTATTTGCTCCATGTTAAGTTGTGGTATTTGTACTGTTTGTCCACCGGGCAATGTAATACTTTGCTGTGGAAACAATGAAGATATGCCTTGTAAATTAATTGTTGGAGATACAGGAGCTGGTGCTACCTGTGGTAAAACAGACATTTTTGGCATCGCCATGTTCCGTGGCAAGTTAAATCCTCTGAAATCTAATCCTCTAGCCATATTTATTTACTTAGCTTGCGTTTGCACGGTTACCAAATACCTCCATCATTGTATACATTAAATCAGTCCCGCGTTCTCTGTCTTCGTCTAAGGATGGTATTAAGGTTAAAATACCGCCATTGTCTGCTTGCATTTCGTATGAACCAGCACCTCTTACTGCCTGTCCTGTCATTACAAACTCACCATCTGACAACATTGCTGGGACATCATCGCTTGTCTCTGAACCCACTCCGTTAATTCCACCTTGTTTTCTTTCAAAATCTTCCATCGACACGGTACCGCCTTCGGCATAAGCCATAGGATAAACAGCCCCGCCACCAGCAGCAGCCATTACTTCTCTGGGCTTACCACCACTAAGTTCTGGAAAAGTACCAGCTGGTAACAAACCAAACTCTGCTGGGTTTGGTGCTTGTTGTCCCATCTGCCTAGCTACTTCTGCTTGAAGGTTATATCTACCAGTAGCGTCCATTGCCATAACGGGAGACAATGACACCCCTTTATCCTTTTTGGTTTCTTCATAAGCCAGTTTACCTAAAGCTCCAGCTAATCCACCAGCTACACCTAATGTAGCCAAACCACCAAGTCCACCCATACCGCCACCGCCACCGCCAAAGATGGAAGAACCACCTCTTTGTTGTGTCTGTGTTATAGGTTGACCTTGTGCATTAATAGGTTGACCTTGTGCATTTACAATAGGTTGTCCGTTAGCATCCAACATCGGTTGTGTTCCAAAATTTCCATATAGGCTTTTCTCACCACCACCAAAGAAATTAGGAGCCTGTTGTAAGGCTGCTGCTTCTTGTGGAGTATACATATTTCCATCTGCATCCATATATCCAGTAACAGGTCCATCCATTGTATTTGATACAGGTGTTAGTTCTGGAGTTTGTGACATCATTCCACCTAAAGGACCACCAGCAAAAGCCCCTCTTAAACCACCAGCTTTTAATGCTTGAAATGCTGCGCCCGGTGCACTTGCTCCTCCAGCTATTGATGATATACCCGGTATATTTAGACCAGCTATGCCCTTCATAGCAGCACTACCTAAACCTCCCAAACTGCTTGCTACTCCGCCCAATCCAACTTTAGTCAAAGCTGAACCCGCTAAACTACCTAAGCCACCCATAGCAGCACCCAATGCAGTACCAACACCGGGAATTAACATAGCTACTGGAGCTACCTTTTTAACTACTTTTTTAAGACCTTTGCCCAGTTTCTTTATGAAACCGTGTTGTTCCAGTCCAGTGTCCAAAGAAATAATACCACCACTACCATAAACCATTTCGTCTGGCTCTATGCCAGCATCTATAGCCGACTTTTCAATTAAATTTTCAAGCTCTGGATTTGCCTCTACTATCTCTCTTGATACATTAATATCACCCGACCTTACATGAGCCATCATGTCATCTTCACCAGCTGTTTGTGATAATTGCTCCATTAAAGAATGGTAAGGCGCATTAACTCTAATGGATGTATTTTTTATCATGCGTTCTATAATTTCTTGTTCTTCTGGGTCGTTGGTTTTAAATAACTCCATTTCCAATGCTTCTATCGTTTCTCGTAAATCTTTATCCCTTACACCCAAAGGTGGTGTATTAGGGGATGATAATAAGCTCTGAGCTAAATCCAAGTCTCGATTAGAAATAGCTCCTTTGGTTTGCTGTAAATCTATATCAGTAAAACCCCTAGGAGTCGCATCAGCTTTAGGGGATAATAAGCTCTGAGCCTTGGCTAACAACTCCTCTTTTTCTAGTTCTGACAAACGGGGATCATTCTTTATTCGTTCTTGCATCCTCTGTGGAGTCATAGGCATATGCTGGGGCGTAGCCTGATTTGATATCGCTTGTCTATAGTCTCCTAAATATACAGGATTTCCTTTGCTTAATTCATCTTGTACACCTTGAGGAGAATACATTGTTTTGTAGTTCCCTTTAGCACCCATTTGAATATCACCTGTTAAATTACTGATTCTTCTTTGTAGTTCTTCACTTATAGCCATATTAACTTATCGTTATTGTAACGCTCCCTATACTCATTGTAGCACCAAGACCCGTCAAATACGTCTGATGGGTATATAAATCTCTAAACTGGTTTCCATCAAACGCCTGATGTATCTCAGTAGTTGTGTTAAATATTATAGAACCTGTAGCAAATTGCAATTCAGAAATTTCTGTGGCATTAAAACTTGCTGTTTTATCTGGGTCAACGCTTCCTAGGTTTATCTCTAAAATACGAACTAAACGGTTAAATAGCTCTGGTGTTAACTCGACTCCTTCAGCTAAGGGTAGTCTAGTTTCAAGCAATTTACTCAAGTTTAACGCCTCCCTGAAGGCTGTATATCTAGTCTTGTGCTACCTAATCGCCACTTATAACTCTTACGATCTCCAGCGTCATTATCATCATCAGATTCAAAACGTAGTACAAATTGACGACCTCTAGCCCTAACATGGCTTTGTTTTGAAGTTGACGTAACTTTGCTTGTGCTATCAGTAGTAAGGCTTTCACCGTTAAAATCTCTATTTTTCAGCACTATATTGACCGCTCCATCCTGAATACTTCCCGTGTCGTTAGTAAACTGTATGTCTGGAATAATTCGCCTTATAAAAGCAAACTGATCTCCGTCACCTAAATCAAAATCAGCAGATTCTATAAATACATTATCCATAGGGTCAGCATCATCATTGTGACCCGATTCGTGGTTGTATAAATAGTAAGAATCAGATGATATGCCAGTTGCCTGTGGTTTATTTTGTATACCAGCATCTAGCCAAGCATGTCTTACCATAGAACCAATGCTCCAAATATTTTCTTTGTAATTATAAATCGCATATCTTGATATTTCTTTAGTATTGTCTTCTATTGAAGGGTAAAAGAACCAAACTTCTGAGAACTCCGAGTTTAAAGCACAATGACACTTATGTGCTTGAGACTGATCTAAGTCATCAAAGACGTATTCTTGTATAGAGCTAGTTAGTTGTGTAACTGCTCCATTGTAGAAATAGAAACCTTGTTTACTCATAAAAAATACACCTGTCGGTGAGTTCACACAGGCTTTAGGACCTATCAAACCAGCACCTTCGTTGATAAGATTCATGGAGAATATCAAAGGTGGTCCTATAAAGTTCATACTGTAGATGCTTGTGTCAGTCCAAATTAATATTTCTTGCCTTGACTTTAGACCACCTATTATCTGTGAGCCACTTGATAAACGTAAAGAACCAGCACTATTTGTTGATTTTGGTTCAAATTCTAAAGCGTTTTCTTGATCTGAAAAAGCCACAAACATAGGGTCAATAGAGCCAGTTCTTGAACCACTAGACAATGGGTCAGCTCCTAAAACTATTAAATGTCTATCAGTTTCAGAAGTTATCACCTGTAAACCAACGGTAGGCACAAGATTGGCACCAGTAGTTCCTGATAAACTAACGGCTCTAGTTGTTAGCCCATCATTCTCTACCCACCTATATATACCTCCACCCCTAGGATTAATAATAAGGTCTTCTCCAAAATTATCGTTTGACCATAAACGCAACTGATTTGTGGCGGACAACGTGGTTACTGATCCAAAAGTACCAGAGCTCCAAGCTCCAGCACCCCAACCTGATCCCTGAACATAATCATCAAGACCTGAATTTATTTGATAAACGCCATCTACACCAGCGCCACCGTTTCCACTATCACTAGCATTAGCAGTGACAGTATCACCAGAAGTATCTTTTGCTATGAAGGTAAATGTATTAGCATCTGTTACAGATAAAATTTGATATTCTTGATCCAACACCGCAGCAGTTACATTGCCACCCAAACTAGCAGAACCGCTTATAGTTACCCAATCTCCAGCCACAGCTCCATGGCTTGAATCTGTTGCTGTTATTGTGGAGGAACCGTTAGAAGCAGAAAAAGTTATGCCATTAGTGGTTGTAGCTCTTATTGGTGTGACATCATTAAATGTTCCACCCGACTCTACATAGTATTTTGAGGTGGTTCCTAGCCCTAGGTATCTAGTTCCACCTAAGCTAACCCATTGGTGCATAGCTCTTGCTATACCGTAAAAAGCATCAGCAGAAGCCTTGACCCATCCTCCTATCTTTTCTACACGATTTTTTCTGAAACGAACTAGGTTAGCGTCAACCCAACCGCCCTCATTAGAATAGTCAGTTTCTTCTTTGTTGACACCGGGCTTGAAGTTAAATTTAGCTAAAGGCATAAGTAAACTCTCTTATATCATAAAAGTTTACCACAAACTCCTGAAATTATGCCAAACGAATGATTGCACCCGTTGCCGTAGCACTCGGGAAGACCACAGTGAAATCTCCAGCCGTGGATGTTTTGTCTCCACCGAAGTCAATCGCACATATAGCTTTATTCGAGTTAGTGCTGTTATAAAGCAAGCAACCTCTTGCTGTAACAGTGGCTGTACCAAATGTTAAGTCCGCAAAATCACAAACCGCAGTGGTTCCAGAAAGTGCTGGTGTTACATTGGTAAGAGCATTTCCACCAGCCGAATAGTTAGTACCACTTGATTCTTGTCCACTTGAATACGCAGTTGTAGTAGCACCTAGCGTTGCTGAACTGGTATACAAAGCTAATTTTATAGAGTCAGCTCCATTGGTTAGGTTGTGCCCTTCTACTAGAAGTTCTTGTTTAAAACTTGAACATATTGTTGATGTTATTGCCATTTATAGCTCCTTAATTATTTTTGCCATATCTTCGTGACCCTGACTACTCAAAAGTCCTCTAATAGTCACTCTATCAGATTCTATGGCACTTTTCATTCCATTTAATATTATAGTATAAATGTGATTTTGGAAAGCTAAAGCCTGTTGTTTAACATGGTCAGGTGCATTGGAAGATACATCAACTATTTTTTTGGTTATTGTCTCAGCCCAAAACTCAGGATCGTGACCCTTATTGTGCGTAGTATGGACGCTTATTTTACCTATTTCTAAAAAACTATCGCTCATTAGCCTTTATATGGTTCTGGTGGTCTTTCTTCTTGATGTAATTGTAAGTCAAGTTTTGCTAATTCTTCATCAATTTCATCATAAGGTTTAATAATCCACTTCTCTTTGTGGGGCACAGCTATCAAAGGTCTATCTAAACGATGGTAACCATAAAGGCGTTCAGTTGCTGGTGCGTCCGCATCTAATACGGTTGATCTAGGGCTAACACCTACAGTAATGTCATTTTCCATCATTTTGCATAACCAAAATTCTACGCAAGCTCTACCAGCTTCAGCAAAATGTAAGTCGTTGCGATAAGAGAAATCTATACCAAAAAGATCAATAGCTCCCACCTTGTTCCACATAGCAAAACCTAAAGCATAAGCCACCGTATTGTTGAAATAAGCGCATTTGGCGTAATTAGCTACCTCTTCCAAAGGATATTCAACCGCCTTTGGTACACGCTTGTCTAATTCACATGTGTATATAGGTATCTTGAGCTTTGGTAATATCCTTGTCATTACCGAAGTTTGCTTTCCAGCATCGTCTGTATCAAAGAAACGACTAGCTGGGTCCATCATAAATAAACGGTCGCAATTAAAAACGCCAGCTGCTGAGTTTATGCCCCAGACTTCATCCCATTGCTTCCCATTTTCCATGCCTATGACAAAATCGATTTGTGATATGCCTAGACCTAATAAGGCAACTCGCTTGCCTTCGAGCGATTTGATGGGTTTCATTACGATACTCTTTGTCTAGTGCTATCGTATCTGTATTCGTCTCTTGTCGCTCTTCCTTCTGAAGTGTTTTTTATCCTCATTATTGCCTCTTTGAATCTTGCTTCAAAACTGGCAATAACATCGGATGGTTCTTTAAGAAAAATTGCACCCTCGACCAAGCTACCATATAGCAAGGCATCAGGATAATCTGTTGCAAGTACCGTTGTTCCACTGTCACTACCACTCGTAATCGAAGCTGGTTTATATAAGTAATGTAATTCTACTGTATAAGCTGCATCGGGTACAGGGGCAAGCGCAAAAGATTCTTGGCTGTAAATTGAATAGTATTTAGGTTGACCCGTCACCGTTGTTGTGGGGCTATATGCTTTTAAAAATGAAGCGTGTTTTAAGTCTAAATAGGTATAAGTATCACTGGACACTATAGCGAGGCTCATAGGGGCTAAAAAGTCGCTAGGACAGCCTAAAAACCTGTTATTACTAGAGGTAGCACCAGTTACGTTCTTTCTTTGGTCTGGAAGCTCTACAAGGCTTAAAATTCGATCTTCTGACTCAGTTATAAAAGTAGGCAGACTTGTTGTGAACGTAGACTCACTTGACTCCAAATAATCGCCTATAGCTGTTTTTAATGTACTGTATGTAAAACTCATGTCGTTGTTATAGTAACAGAACCAACACCACAGGCAATCTCGTAGGTGGTTAGCTGTTTGCCTAATTTACCCAAACCTACGTTTGTGTAAACCGTAAAAAAGTTATTATCATCACTCGTGTCTGGTCTAGCATCTTTGATAGCCTGACCGTCAACTGGAGGTATTCTGGGGTCTAATTGTGGATGCTTAGGATCAAACTGGTCTGGACCTACAACAAAGCCATCCCAAGTCCTTTTCATATCTTTTAGCTTGTAACGAAAGCCAGTTACGTCACAGATGCCGTATGCGTTCTTGTTGCTTGCGTAAGTAGACATTAAGCTATGTCGTAACTCCTAAGATCAGGGCTAATATGAAAGGATGCCCTCTCTTCGTCTTGTGTCATTGCTCTTTGAAACTCCTCTTCATAAAGTTGTTTGAGCATAGCCGTTCTTTCTGGAGCCTTTTTTAATGAAATGTAATATGCCAAACCAGCTGCTAGGCACGGATAGAACCGATACGGCATATCCATTGTGTTAGCACCTACATCGGCATCATCCATCCTTGTTAATACATTCATATAGAGTGTGTAAGTGCTTGATTTATCTGGGGTCGGATAAACCGTAACGGTCGGTGTTAATTGTTTGTCTACAAAAAATTGATTAGGCTTACCTTTATCGCCTTTATTTGGTATAGCTGCGTATTGAGCTCGGCTTATTCTAGCAACCGACATATCAGAGTCTTCGCTATTAACCGTTTCTCTTATAAAACAGTCTAAAACATCGATTGGTGCCGTAGAGTTCGTAGAATCAATGTTGTAAGCCCTAGTACCATCAACCATAGCTACGGTTTTTTGTGTAATAGTCCATTGATTTAGACCTCTGTTAGACCATTCTGCCAACAAAAGGTTAAGACTTCTTTGTGAGGTTTTAAGATCGTAGCCTGTACGAAGCTCTAAACCACAACGCTCAAAAGCCTCTTCTACAAATTCGCCAACGTCAGGTTCAAAGTTTTTACTATTTGATGTTGCCAATTTTTCTCCTAAAATTTAAGTAGCCCACCACTATTAGCGGGCGACTGCTTCTAACAGCGGGCTACTCAATTATAAAGTATTAACCATATTTCTTGATTAATTTTAGCACTACCATATAGGTGTCGCCACTACTATGACCTAGTGTTGTGAAGTCTAAATCACCTGTAAAACCGCCAGAAGCAGCGTTATTAGGGATTGCTCCAAAATCATCGTAGTATTCGTCACCAGTTGAATCTGCTGGGAGGTTAATAGCCAAAACATTGGTTGAAGCATCAAAATCTATTTTGAGACTCATTCCAACGGTTGCCCACCAAACTCTCTGTATATCAACTGAACTACATGCAACACCAGCTGAGTTGCTGTTTAAAGCCGAAACATCGACTTTTTTTACAGCAGATTCACCAGAGCCATCACTGACATTGGTAAACCTCATAACAGCTACTCTTTCGCCATCTTGAATTGTTTGCGAAGTAACTACATCAGCCATCGTTTATTCTCCTTACTCAAATGGAGTAGCTAGTGTACCGTCACCATGAAGATATGCTTCACAATGCCAAACTGCTGCTGTTGTTGCTTTCAAGCGGATAATTCCGCCTACAAGCCAACCCTGAGCTGCACTTCCTAAATCAATAGTATCGTCATTACTGGCATCAGGAATAAATGTATTCATATCTGTTGCAGTTGCTGGGTCAAATATATGAGCAAAACCAGAGAATAGATCACTGGAATTGTCTGTATTAATTTGTCCCGCACCTGTGAAGGTTGTGCCCACTATAAATGTATAGTTAAGACCAGCTGCTGCTGTAGGTAGTGTTACTACTATTCCAGCTGCTCTGTTTAAAGTATAAACTTTACCTGAATCAGTTGATTCAACGCTGTGTGTAGCACTTGTAATACTCTCTATATTTTCATAAGCAGAAACATAACCTGTTGTAGTTATATTACCACTGCTATCAATATCGAGATTGGTGGTTACTGCACCAGTCTTTGCAGTTACGGTGATTTGTTCAAAACCACCTTCGGACCTGACTGGTCCATTAAATGTCGAATTTGCCATAATTTCCTCCTTTGGAAATTCCCCTATTGTCTTGGCTTGTCTGCTAGGTCAGTCAATAGGTTCAAAAATTAAAAAATCCTAGTAGTAAAATCATACTACTAGGACTTGTAATTAGCAAACTTTAAAGTATTTCCTTTTTAGTTGGTCTTTTGTAAAAACCAAATTTAGGGTCATTGTCTGAAACGGTTACTGTAGCCATGAAAGTAACCCTGTCACCCTTTTCACCTACATCACCACCCCAAACCACAAAACCTCTGTCATCTTTAACAGTGCATTTTTGTGAGCTTGTTGGCATACCGTTAGGCAAAGTGTAATCTTTCCATGCAGTTTTTATAACCTCTCCAGTAAATTGTATTCTTTCTTCAGTCACAGGTACTGGCTCTGCATCAGCTTTTTCTTCTGCCCATACTTTTGCATTTTCTTTTCTGGTAATATAGCTGTCTACCATTTTAAGACAAAAATCTACTTGTGCTTCAGACAGATTGCCATACTTATAAAGCTTGTCTTTAATGTCATAGAAAGCAAAACCTATTTCTCTTTTCACCTCAATATCTGCATCACCATAAGTTTCAAAGTTCTGTGCTAAGATCGGGTTGGCTTGCAAAAAATCATCAGTTGCTATTTGCAAGTCAATTTTAGCCTTTTCTATTTCCTCAGCGCTTCTTTTACCTTTTCTAATGATTGGATCAAGAGGTGCAAAATTATCAACCTTAGAAGCACGCAATGTTACATCATCCCTTTCGGCATAGATTTTGGCTTTTTTGTAAGCCTCTTCATAATCAGTAGAAAGGTTTAACATGTGCCTATCGCTTTCACTAGAAGTTTCGCCATTAGTATAGAAAACGTAATCTCTAAGGGTATACATTTTGTTCTCATAACCAGAACCTATGTAGTAATATCTTTTGCCCAAGCCAGTTATCATTACGCCACCTCCTTACAGTTGCATTTTAAATAAACAGTTTTCTCTGGCACTGGATTGCCAAAGCAATCCTCGAAAGTAATTTTTCTTTTGCCAGTGCCCAGACATTCTTTGCACATGTTGTCGTACACTTTTGCAAATCCGTCTTTAAGTTTTTTTGCCATGGCTTTATCTTCGTTGCCATTTGCGTCATAACTAATTACATCAAACATTACGCTACCTCCTCACCATATACTGCCCACAAATCTTCTTTGTGTCCAAATGGACCTTTTTCTATTGCAAGTTCCATGAACTTAGTTTCACACAAAGAACCAACAGTTCCTTCGGCAGCTTTGACAGTCCAGCCTTTATCAACCAAGGCATCTATAAGTTCATTGATGAAAACATACTCCACTGGATTTTCAGGGTCCTCGCCTGTAAAGTCCGAAGTTTCGATGAATTCTGTATAAAAAATATCCATCGCTTTTTTTTGGTTATCAGTAAGATTTTTCACTTTTTCTCCTTTATTTATTATCTCCACATGTCTATTATACATATATTTATAAAAATGTACAACTTTTTATACATATTATTTCAATAAATTTAGACCAAAAAAAAAGGCAACCGAAGTTGCCCTTTCTTTGAAATACTTGAGTTATAAACGGTATTTCTATTCGTTCATTAAGCTCCCTGAGAACCGTAAACACCTCTCCAGTTTGAAAAACCGAAGCTGTATCTTTCTCTTGCCTTGTAACGTATGTTACCAGTAGAGAAATCAGGTTCCATGTTTGTTTCCATACCTGTTCTTTGAAACATTTTCAGCCCCTCACCTTGATCCGTAACAGATGTCAGTAAGAAGAAAGCGTCTGGATCAGTCAGATAATGATTGACAGTATAGCCACCGGGTAACACCCCTGTGTTTTTGATAGCGTTAATGTCGTTATCTGCCGTTCCTGAACGCTGAGTGCTGTTCAATATTCTGTCAGCAACGAAAGTAAGTTGTGGTGGAACCACAAGTTTCGATGCGTTAACGGATATTGTCAGACCTCTATCGTCTGTAAATGTAGATATGTCAATAAGCGCATCCTCTAATGAAGTTTCATTAAGGTCAGCCATAGAAGTAGCTCTATTCGCAGCTGAACCACCACCAGAAAGTGGGTGATCTGTTGCGATTAAAGGTTTTCCATCGCCACCAGTGAAACTGGTAGAGAAAGCGTTATTAAGTACATTAGCTCCTTTCACTTCTTTGGTGTTAGCCATAGAACGTGCTAGTGCTTTTGTATATCTCTTTCCTAAAGAGTCATAAAGGTTATCTTCAACTGCTTCTTCAGTTAGTGCAAAAGCCAACGCAATCGTGTCATGCGTGTATCTTGCAGTGTAACTTTCAGTAGCGTTGTCAAAAACAACACCTTGACCTTCAGACTTAGTTGGTGCAGAACCAAATCCAACGATTAATACTTCTTCTTCAAAGGCTTTTGATGAGTCTTCGATTGAGAAGATTTCAGTATATTCTTGGTCGTACTGATCGTACTCCATTCCAAATAAACTGTTTAATCCCGGTTCTAATTCGGCAGCTAATTGTGCTCTTGAAATTGCCATGTTTTACCTACCTTATGCTAGTCCAGCACCTTTTTGTCCCATGATATGATTTTGTATCACACACATGACATTGGTGTTGGCGGTTGCTACGTCCGAGTTATTAGGGTCCTGTGATATATCTAACGCTTTGAGCGGTAACGTAGCGGTTGTAGCACCAGTAGTTACATCTAGCTCAGTATTAGATTGTCCAGAGCTTGTATCGCCAACAGGTGAACCATCAACGATGTCAAAGTTTCCAAACAGATCGGCGACTGGAAAAGTGTCGTCTGCTTGTACTTCAAAAACCACGTTAGGATCATCTATTACATTTGCGATAATATCAGAAGCAGTAATACTGCCCGGATAATAGTTTTTAAAAACTTGTTCGCCTTCAGAGTTTGTATAGCTTACGCCGTTAAACACACCCACGATAGGAACAGTTCCAGTAGCAGCATGTCTGCCTAATACGCCAGCTGTTAGTTGTGTAACTAAGTCGCCTTGGTATATAGGTGTAGTTGCTCCACTAGCTATTCTATATCTGGATTGTCCTCCAGAGTAAGGTGCTCCACTCATCATACGAACAGGTTTTAAGCCAAATGCTGAATCTTTATTAGCCATTTTTATTTTCCTGTTAAGTTAAATTACTTTTTTCCAAAAGTAACCTGAGTTTCCCTTTTAGAATCATACTTAACATATCGATTGTCTTTTGCGCTGTCGTTAAACATTGTGTTGTCTAACGCTTCGTTAGCCTTACGAGTTGATTCCTCATAATACTCTCTACGCTCTTGAACAGTCTCTATGGGCATTTTTGCTAAAATAAGTCCCTCGTTATGTACAACACCAGCCAATCTGCCTTTTTCTATAGTAGGAAGTTGCCAACCATCGGGAAGTTCAGAACCTTGTACAAGCTCCCAACCTTCTCGAAGTCTATAACTTACGTTATTTGCATCTTCTTGACCTAAGAAAGACTCCCTAATCCATCGGTAAACATAACCTTCAGGTGGTTCGGGTGTCTCCAGCTTCTTAACTGGTCTCCATGGTGTTCTGCGAGCTTCTTTATCGTGCGTCTCGGAATCACGAGTGTGTCTAGCTGTATCTATATCTTTATCTGCCATTATCTTGCCTCTCTTTGTGAAATTTTTTGTTTCTCTTTGGCTACTCTTTTCAACCAATCTTCTTCAGACATGTTGTAAGGTTTTAGCCCTCGTAGGCGGTCTAACTCAGACTTAGAAAAAGTCACGCCGTTATTCTTGCCTTGTGTTTTTTGCCTACTTCCTACGGAAGCTGATGCGACTCTTTGCACAGCGGGTCTTTCATCATTTTCTTCGGCTTTTTTTGAAGTACCCAAATCAGGGTAAACTTTAAAAACTCTTGTATTCAACTCACTATAATAATCGTCAGAATCAGGCTCATAGCCCTCATTAACGAGATTAAAGTGTGTGAAATAAGCAAACTGTGTTGCTTCTTTGTTCGTGTTGTCAGTATCGTCACCATACCATTTATTGCTACTAGCCCAATCTAAGGCTTCAGGCGTAGGATCAACTTGTTGCTGTTGTACTTGCTGTTGCTGGTACACTGGCTGTTGAGCAAGTTGTGCCTGTTCAGCATCTCTTCTGTTTTTTGCTAACCTGACCTTCTCTTTCTGTATAGAAAGATCACTTTTTAGCGTATCTGCTTTTGACATCAGTTCAGCATCACCAGATTCCACTGCCTTCTTATAAAGGTCATCAGCCTGTTGTTCTTTTGCTTGTAGAGACTGCTCTTCAGCTTGCATAAGCTGATTTCTGGTCTGGTTCCAGTCATTCTTGTAAAGAGCAGCTTCTTGTTCTTTTTCTGCTAAAGTTTGCTGTAATAAAGCTGCTTTTTCTTCAGCTTCTCTAGTTCTTGCATTTAGTTTGTTGATTCTTTTAGAAACACTTTTAGTATATTTATCTAATTCGTCATCAGATTTAACCTCGTTATCAACGGGTTTTTCTTCAACATCTTCAACAACTTGTATGTCTAACTCTTGTTCTTCAACCATTTCTGTTTGATTTTCACTCATTATAAACTCACTATGTCATCTGGATTAGAAATCGTACCTATAACTTCATCGTCATTAATGATTCTAACTTCCGCACCATCATCTAATTTAAACCTAGCTCCAGCGTACCTTCCAATAAGTACCCACTGCTTCTCTTCGCACCAAGGAGCTCCATATTTTGCTTCATCGCCATAACAAAGTGGTCCCTTTTTAACCACATAAGCAACTACTGTCGCCAGTGATTCTTTATCAACCGCTTCTTTTGTTAAAACAATTCCGCCCTTCGTAACACCCTTACCACGATAAGGAAGCACTAAGATTTTCCAACCTGTTGGTTGAGGCATACGATCTAAAGCACTAGCATCTAATTTTGTAGGGTCTAATACGACCTCTTCTGGATTTACATACGCAGAAGATAAATCAACCAAATCCTTCGGATTTTTTGCTATTTCAATTTCACTCATTGTCTACCTTAAAGTAATTTTTTATAAAATCTTGTATAAAGTATATAGCTTCTAGTTGTCCTTGCAAGTATTTATGGTGTTCTATATCTTTCAAAGCTCCAGACATATAAGTTTCTGCAACTTGATCTTCCTTTTTTTTAAGCTCCTTTCCTAGCTTTTCTGCAAAATCAATAGAATCCATTACGTCTTCATCTTAAACTCTAAGCCTTGTGTGGCAGCTCCGCCACCACGACACTTAACTACCTTGCCACCTTTGTTTTTATACTGCACTTTAACGCCTTTCTTTTTAGCAGCGTTCTTAGCCATAGCTATTCCTTTGGGCGTATAAGAGTAATGTTTACTTCCTACTTTTGGCATTTTATTTCTTCTTTTTAGAGCCCGCTGGTCTTCCTCTTTTCTTAGGAGCGGGTTTAGTTGCTTTCTTCTTAGGGGCTACTTTTTTTGTAGCCTTTTTCTTTTTCGGTTCTTCTTCTACCACAACCTCTTCTACAACCTCAACTTTATTCACTTCAGCAACAACAGGTTCAGGGTTAGGTACAACTCCGCCAGCATCGATAATAGCTTGCTTTGCTGCTATTCTTTTGTCAGAAGCCTTTTTTCTTTTCTCTTCTTCAAGAGCTTTAGCTTCTGCTTCTTTAATCTCAGCCTGTCTCGCCAGTTTCTTTTCTTCTCGCAATTTTTTCATTGCTTCTCTTACATAAGATGTAGTCATATTAATTTCCTCGCATTTTTTGTTCTAACTCCAGCAACTTAAATTCAGCTTGCTGTTGCAATCTATCTAAAGCCACTTGAAGTTTATCATCAGCAATAGTTTTTTGTACATCTAAACGTCTTTGTTGTAGTTGTGCATCAACCATTGCATTATCGGACATAGCCTGTTGTTTTAACTCGAACTGTTCTGCGTCCATATCCAGTTCTTTGTCTTTTAGGGCTAATTCTTGTTGTCTTATTGCAACCAAAGGATCAGTCTCATCGGATTGTCCTATTGAGGACAAGAATTGATTGGTTAGTTCAGCCAATATGGGTGAGCTCATTTGATCCATCATCATCTGTAGTTCTTGCTGTATTTGTTGCGCCTGTTCTGGAGTAACTTGTTGCATTTGTTGTTGTAAGGCAGCTATTCTTTGTTGTAATTCAGGAGGCATTTGCTGTTGTGCCAGCTGACTTGCAAAGAACTGAATATGTTGCATAACATGACTTATTATTAAAGATTGTATTTGTGGATTCTCTTTCACAACTTTCGTTAAAAATAGACTTTGATGCGCTTCTATGTGCGCCTCATGGTTCTGTTGTTCAAATGTTTGAGCTGGCTGTCCTAACAACAAACCACTATTTTCTAAGCCCGCATCTACAGGCTTTGGAGTCATGTCTGGTGGAGGTTGTAATAAAGACTCAATATTATCAACTCCTAATGCACTGTACATTCTGCTGTAGGCTTCATATATACCAGTAGGTCCATGCACTTGTGGGTTAGACTGAACCATTTGTAACAGCTCTTGTGCCATGGTTATTCTTTGGCTTTGTGAGAATATGTTTGGGTCAGATACAGGAATAATATCGACACGCTCATCAAAATCACTAAGTTTAATATCTCTAGGTCCTGAACCTGTTTCATAGTCATAAGTAGGAGGTAGATAGTCTGCAAACACTTTAGCTAAAAGATTAAATTCTAACCTTTGTGCATAATGTAAACGCTTATGTATGGCGCTCATAACCTTAGTGCCACGCTCTAATAACGCCACTGTGGTGCCTACAGGCATGGCTTGGTTCATATCGCCAACATTCATGTCTGATATAGCTGCAAAACGCTTTCCTGAATCAACCAATATGGCTAAAAGTTGCATCAATACATTACTTGGTTCTTTAATCGGTAATGGTATGAGGTTTTCTCTTAATGACCCGCCTGTAGTGTCTATATCTCTAAATTCACCCGGTTGCAATGGATCGGCTTCGTCTCTTATACGCATACCTCTAGCTTTAAAGCCAGCTGGTAAGTTAGCCAAAGTACCAGCATCAATGAGCTGTCTTAGAATAGATGTTGTTGCCTTAGAAAGACCTCCTATCATGTGCGACAAGCCTAAGCCGTAGAATCCTAACCCCGGTAAGAACTTATATTGCACAAAATAGTTAATCTTATTTTTTGAAACGTCTTGTGGGTTAAAATTACGCCTAATTGACAAGACTGTGCTTGATTGTTTGTCTATGGTTACTATGTAAGGCAACTTCAGTCCAGTTGGAACTCCCTCTGCATCTACATCTTCATAGCCCTCTAAATCAAGTATTGTGTGTATTTCGTATATAGTACGGTTACGATCTTCTGTGTAACTCGGCGATATTCCTTGAATTTCGTCTATTTCTTCAGTTACATCGTCACGATCTTCATAAGATTCTTCTGGAATTTCTACGTCTGCATAAAAACCAGTTAATTGTTGTTTTTTAACTTCATTCCTTGACATGCTAATAACATGCGTCACCCTTTCAGCTGTAGATATGTCAGGAGCTTCGTAAGGAACGATTAAATCTTCTGGCGGTATAAATTTAGATACAGCTCTATTTAATACGAAATCAAAGTAAATTTTCTTAAAAGCTGAACCCGCTAAAGGTAAATAAAACAACATTTGGTCTAGCTCTGGGTCATAATCTTCCATTACATTTAATATGTAATAGTTCATAAACTCTTGCACTCTTTCTGCTTGTGATTCTGTTGCTGCGGTTCTTTGACCGATTATCTGAGTTTTAACAGGTCCTTTAGTTGGTAGTAGCTCCTTATATGCCTGACCTTGGAACTGGGTAACGGCTTCTGCCAAAATTGGGTGAATAACACCACTGGAACCTTGAAATGGCTGAGAGCGACTTTCATCAAACTTCATACCTAGATATTGAAGACCGTCTTTATAAGTCTTTTCCCACTCGCTTCTTGACTCTAAATCGTTCTTTATAGAGTCTATCAAGTTAGAAGCCAGTTTGTTTAATTCGTCTTCTTCTACAAATTCAGCCAAGTTATCAAAAAAGGAATCTTGGTCTTGTTCTGGTTCTTGCATTAATTCTTCTTCGGTGAAGACTTGTTCATCTTGAACCAAAATATTAGCAGCTTCTCTTATTTGGTCTTGCCTTGATGGTTCTGGTATAACTTCAACAGATGTATCTAAATCTACTATATCTGGATCAGTTTCTGTTCCTAATACTCTTTCTATTGCCATATCAAATCCTAGTGTAACATTATTTTATCAGTTGTCTCTTCTGGTTCATCTAAATCTTCAACTGGTATAAATCCAACGAGCTCTCCCTCAAGTACCAGTCCCTCAAACTCTGCCACTGCCAATGCAGTTTCTTTTGTTTTAGCATAAATTCTAGGTCCCACATATTCTATGCCATCCCAAACAAAAGAGGTTACCCATATTCGCATTAATAATAAACCGTCCTGTCCTTTTTTAGTAATTGTACCTCATCTTGGTAGTCTTCTTTTAATGACAGAAAGCCACCCTGTCTAAAGCGCATTAAAGCCATAGTTGCGCTATCACAATAGTCATCGTTGTCACCATAAGGAAAACTAGCCATCTCTTCAACTACTTCTTCTGCAAAAGTTTCTTCTGGCATCCAAACCATTCCAGATTCAAATATTGGTGCAACACTATTCATCCTAGCAACCTTGTCTTGTCCTCTGCTTGGAGAATAAGCAGTTACTGGTATTCCCATGCGCCTTAATTCCTGTGTAAGAGGCGTTCCTGATGCCTTGGCTTCTATTAATATACAGTCTGGTTCCCAATACTTATACTCATCAAAGGCTAGACGTTTTAGCTCAGGAAAGTCCACACGAACTCTTTTTGCATCTAATAAAATTATATTTGGCGTGTCGTTCTCTTCGTCTATAAAGATAGCCCAAGTTGTTATTGCAGAATAATCAGCAGTCTCTTTCTTAGAAAACGCAGTATCATAACTTTGTATAACATAATCATATTCTGGTACGCTTTCTCCGTTCCACTTCCTCCACCACTCTCTTTTTACTATTGAACCTTCTTCAGCTGTAGGGTTTTGCATCCATTGTGAGTTCCATTTGGCTACTGGAAGCGATGCTTTAACACTAAGCAATTCTTCTTTTTTCCAAAACTCACCCCATAATGGCTTGTCTGTCTCTGGCATAATTGCTGGAAACTCAACAACTTCCCACTGGTCTGCGTTCTCTTCTCCTTGTTTCTTTAATACCTTACCTACCAAGTCTTTGGTACTCCAACGAGTCATTACTATGACTATGGTTCCTCCCGGTTGTAATCTCTGTCTAGGACCTGATGTATACCATTCATAAGCGGTATCTAGTGCTTTAGGCGAAAGAGCGTCTTGCTCAGAATGAGGGTCATCAATAATCAATAAATCAGCACCACGACCTGTAATGGCACCGCCTACTCCAGCATAGAAAGACTCACCTTCTTCATTTGTTGTCCATCTACCAGCACTTTTGTTGTCTGCTTGTAGCTTTAGGTTAGGGAAAATAAACTTAAAATCTTCACTATCAATTAGGTTCCTTACTTTTCGACCAAATCGCACAGCTAATTCTGCCGTGTGTGTACATTGTATTATCTTCAAAGCACCATTTAAGCCCATCATCCAAGCTGGAAAAAAGGTTGAAGCAAATTCTGATTTAGAGTGTCTGGGAGGCAAGCAAACGATTAGTCTTTTTAGTTTACCTTGAGATATACGATTGAATTTATCAGCAATAATCTTGTGATGACGACCTTCAATAAAAGTATCGCCCCACATGTGTTTAACAAAAGATAAAAAATCTACATGACAATTAGACTGCTTATCTATTTGTTCATAACGGTTCAATAAAGCCAGAGCTTCTGTTTTGTCTTGCTCAGACAAAATATCAAAATCTTTTATCGATACATTCTTCATATCTTCAAAAGCGGACTAGGTAGCTTGATAGTGACATACATTGGTACTACCTAGCCCTAGTGCTAATGGAGTAGCACTTACGCTAAGTATAAGGCATTTCATTGATTTAAACCTCTAACCATTCTTTATTTTCAAATAAAAGTGCTTCTGCTTCTCGCCTTCTTATCAACCCTTTCAAAGTCTGTCCACCAGCCTTATTCCAGCGTTTAATCTGTTGAGGTACTTCTGAGTATTTTTCTTCATTCAGCACTTTGAGTAACGTACTGTTTTTTAAATTGGTTGGTCCAAGGTTATAACACCATGCCACCAAAGAATCGAACATACACTGCTCTAAAGGAACATCAACCAAGTCATTAACATAACCTTCGTATTCTTTTAATTCTTCATGTAGCCAAGAATCTGCTTGTTCTTGTGTGCATGTATCTCCTATTTTTACATTCTTGGTTCTGCCCCAAGCTATAGTTGGAACGTCTACTGAATCTAAATAAGCCTCTAACTTACAGCCTTCAAATCGTTTTATTAATGCTATGCCATCTTGTGATATGTTCATTCTTTCTCCGTATTTTTTGTAGTTACTTTTTTGTAATAAACGACTACTTCGTGTAGTTCTGTGATATACCGCTTTAATTCTTGCATGTTGTAGGACATAAGTTCGTAATCGGGTACAGACATTGCAAAAAATACTAATTGACCTTGCTCCTTTTCTACTCTTGCTAAAAATTCATCTATATTTTTTGAAGAAACCACATACCAATGAGGCTCTTTAAGATCAATCTCTCTGGGCATAACAGGTTGTGCAATGTTACGCTCTAAAGGTTTCGTAACTATGTCTACAGTTCTTTTACTCGGTAGAAGACTGCAACTGCAAACCATCATCAAGATTGTCAACAACCCTACTGATTTCTTCAATGCTATCAAAAACTTTCTTTGTTCCATTATTTGCCCTTGTTTCTATTAAATTAGGTTTTGCGTTTGCCAACTTGGTTAGATTGTGTCTTTTAAATATATCTAAATAACGATTCATCTCTAGCTGTGCTTCGTTGCTCTTTTTCTGCAATTCTTTAAGCCCTTGTGTTTGTAATTCAAAGTCTTGCTGTAAAGAGTTGATTGCTTCTTTTTGTTCTTTGTCTCTCAATTCAAATGCCTGATTAAGCTCAACTAATTGTGCGTTCTGATACCATAAAAGAAGCGTTGATAGACCTAGTACAACTATAACGCCGAATAAAATTTTACTCATATCATGTCCATGTAAAAACTTTTAATGGTTCAGCCTTGCCTTTTACAGCTAAGGGTTTTAGAGACTTTAACACATATTTACAATTTTGTGCAGTTTCTTCACCAATTAAAACTCCAACTCCAGCTTCTTTAGTCCCGCTCTCAAGTCTAGCTGCTACATTACACGGGTCACCAATAAGACTAAAAGAGAACCTATCTGTAGCTCCAAAATTTCCAGCTATACACACGCCACTGTTTACGCCTATACCGATGGCAATTTCTGGTATACCTTCTTCTTTAAGACGTTTGTTAAGCTCATCTATGTTCTTTTCTATTTCTTGTGCAGCTGATAAAGCTAAATCGTGGTGGTCAGGCTGTGGAATAATTGTATTAAAATGAAACATTCCAGCATCTCCAATAAATTTATCCGTAACACCCTGAAATTTATTAACAGCTTTTACCTGTACATCCAAAACATTATTCATAATATAAGTAACCATTTCTGGCTCAACTGACTCAGAAAGGCTCGTAAAACCCCTTAAATCAGTAAAAATTATCGAACAATCGACCCTAGAACCGTTAATTTGACATAATTCAGGGTTTTTCTGGAGCTTTTTGACCATTCTTGGGTCTAAATACTTGCCAAATTGCTGTTTTATAAGCTGTCTAGCCTTGTATTGTTCTCTAAATCTTAGGTAAAAAGCCGTAGAACCAGTAATAAACTGTGATATTAGAGCCCAAGTAACATCAACCAATACACCTTGTTGAATTGTCCAGAAGCCATAATAAGCCGTTAAAGACATTATTGTGGTTCCGAGGGTAATACCAAGGGTTATACCAAAAACATTCAATATAAGCCAAATTAAGCACATTGAAGCCAATAAAATGATTAACTCAACCGCTGGTGCGTAATCTGGCACATAGGGGCTGTTTTCTATAAGAATAGACTCGGCAAGGGCTGTTTGTATCTTGTGTGGTTCTAGGTAACCAACTGGGGTACTAAGTTGTGGCATGATGCCTTTGGCTGTAAAGCCAACAAAGACAAAACGACCTTCAACATTCATCTCTGCCAAGTTTGTCTGTGGAGTATTAACAAAACTTATCCATTTACGACCTAAAGAGTCAGTTTTTACTGGTGGCAATCCTTTAACTCGTATTTCTTCTATACCTACATCATTAGTTTTTATAAGGTATGTGTCCGCACCAGCTAAAATCTTCAAGACTTCTGTTCCAAAAGCTGGCACCCATCCGTCTGGTGTTCTTAATAACAGTGGCAATCTTCTAACTAACGAGTCTACTTCAGGTCTGGCTACCGCTATTCCTTGACTGGCATTATTAGCCAGTAATGGTATGTTCTGGGTTACACCTGTAGCTACTGTTCCACCAACATCAGGTCCCATTATTACGGTTCCAGTAGTCTTTGGATAAATGCCTTTGTCGTTCTCAAACATAGCAAGAACTGTAGGTGTTTGTGAAAGAACATGTGCAAATGACTCATCGCCTGTTTCACTAAACCTACCAGCGTTAGGAAAGGTGACCACCCAACCGACACCTATTGCTCCTCTATTCATTATCTGTGCGTGTAATTCAGCGAGCCGTTGTCTTGGTAACGGATAGCCACCTTCATTATTTATATCATCATCAGTAATGTTAAGTACAGTAAAATAACCACTTTCTTGTTGTTCTGGTATCAGGGCATCAAAGGTTTTAAGTTTTAATATTTCGGTTGGTGTAGATTGATAAACTAAAGGCATACCCAATAGAACTAAAAGAACTAAAGGTATTAAGTGTTTAATCATATTGAGTAATGGTTAAAGTCTTAGTGCAGTTTGTTACGCAGTTATAGGTCGCTGTGAAAGATTTATCTGTTGATCCGCTTTGAGTTACTGCTACGTTGTAATCGTCTTTATAGAAATTGAGCCTAGCTGTATGATCTCCTGAACCTGATTGATTTATAGACGCTGTTCCGTCATCTGCGTCTGAATACCAAAAAACATCTGCATCATGGTCTCCTGAACCTGATTGTGTAATCGTTGTGGTATTACCATCAGCACGATTATAGTTATAGATGTAAGCGTTATGTTGTCCTGTTCCTGATTGTGTTATTGTGCTTGTAGCGTCATCACCAAACGCAAGAATCTTAGCGTATTTGTTATTTCCAGTTTGTGATATTGAATA
>Ga0098055_1000255_pt1 | contig 34302 bp, 37 predicted proteins | sample 17_taG_FD_75107 | JGI IMG/M metagenome (GOLD analysis project Ga0098055, IMG submission 75107) | Marine viral communities from the Subarctic Pacific Ocean - 17_ETSP_OMZ_AT15314 metaG | ecosystem: Environmental > Aquatic > Marine > Oceanic | place: Pacific Ocean | collected 2015-01-18 | reverse complement strand
GTTTTCGTCGGTTGGACTGAACAATACTACGGTTACTTCGACACTACTTCACAGGCTATCAAGACAGTCTAAGTTTGAGGCAACTTTAAGTAGTTGAAACGTGGAAATACCATGTAGGGACGGCTATGACGCAAGGTAATTTCTTCACAGGAACGAATGCAGGTGGTAATGGTTTAGAAGTTACTGACTCTACGACCACTAATTTCGACGTTAATAAAATTATCCTTGGCACAGGCCTTTCCATTTCCTCAAGTTTAGGACGCACCGTTACGATTCAAAGTTCTGGCGGTGGCGGCGGTATTGGAGGTTCTATTGCGGCTACTCAAGTTGCATTTGGTTCATCAACTGCCAATGAAATCGAAGGTGAAGCCGCTTTTACTTACACGAAAGCAACAGACACTTTAGACGTTGGTGTCGTTACTACGACTGGAACAGGTATTTCTGTCGGCAATACGGGTACAATCACGACTAACAATGGCTCTATTTCTGCAGGTGGTGTTTCAGGTGAGGTGACTGCCAACACTACGGTCACGGCAGGCACTACGGTCACGGCCTCGAATGGCCAAGTTGTGGCGGCAGGTGTACCAGACGGTACAATCACAGGTACTGGACTTGTTGTGGCGGAAAGCAGCATCCTCAAAGGTACGTTTACTGATTTTACGTCGGCAGGTGACGTTGTCTCAGAGGGTGGTATTATGCTTCCTGCACAACTCGGTCAATCACGTTGGTGTAGCAGTACATTTGTGGATATGAATACTGCTAAGACTTCCATCAACCTATCTGATATTGCATTTAAGGGTGCACAAATGCAGATTACGGCACATACTTCAGGTTTGACCATTAACGCTTATGCTCCTACTGCACCAGGGTCGCAACCAGGAACTACTACAGCCGTGATTGGAAATTCTTCGCAAACTAAGCAACTCGACCCACCCGTTAACCATGTAATTCAAATTGCAATTCCTGCGTTTGAAACTGTCGTTTTGCAAGTCGCAGGTGATTTAAGTACTGCAGGCAGTTATGGATGGGTCTCCCCGACAGATAATTTAGGTGCAGGAGTTTTAGTCGTATTAGGAAAGTGCACCGTAACTGCAATTTGAAGGTGGTTTACAGTGTGGTTATCAAGAGCAGGAGTCATCGAACAAGCCGACAGTGGTGGCGGAGGAATTCCTCCGACGGTAACTAATGCAGGAATTTCAGATAATCCAAATCTAATTGAAATCGCCACTAGTGAAGATTGTAACTTTAGTACTACGACAGGAATTACAGTTTCAAGTGATATCGGTAATGCCATTACCATCACGGCAATTCAGGGCTCAGGCAGCAACGGTCGTTTAACGGTGAGCCGTCCAATTGCAGGGACTGAAACAATTACCCTAGCATTTGCAGGTACGAATGGAATTACTAGTGTCGCTAGTGGTCTCAGTATTGCCGAAGGTCAAGTTGCAGTAACTAACAATGCACGTCCATCCGTGACTAACGCCGAAGTCACTCTAAATTTCGCTACTCAATCTTCAAACACAATTACGATTACGATGAATGAGCCATGTACTTACACATTGAATACTCCTCCGAAAATAATGATATTAAGTACGGCTCCTGCTGCTATTAGCATTACCAGTGTTACAGGCAGTGGCACTACAGGTACGATTACATTGAGTCGGAACGTCACTAGCGCAGACACCTTAACTTTAAGATTTAGCCCCCCGAACGGTATCGTAAGCAGTAGTAACAGTTCCTCTCCTGACGGCGACGTTAGTGTCACCAACAACACTGGGGCTGCAGGTATTAATTTCCAAAATATCACTTGGAGTTCTGCTTCGGCAGGAACTTCAGTTATTTCTCAAGGCGCAAATCCAATCAATCAAGTTTTCCCACCTCAAGCATCAGGGTTGAAGGTATCTTATCCTAATTGGGTTGGCTATGGTGCTGCAGGTTCGGCCGTTACAGACACACAAATCGTGGTTAAAGCGAACCTTGCTGCGAACGTCCCTTATGGATTCTCTACGGGTGCTGATATAACCACGTTTGGCGTTATCCTTAGTGACTCAAATGAACACGCACCAACACCACCCTTACCTACAGGCTCAAATGTACCTTACTTTAGTCCAACCAATAGTGGAACAGCATCCGCAACGCAAACTTCAAAATTAGTCAATACGACGACAGGAAATGATTTTTCTAATACAGTTGTCATCGGCGATAAAGTTATAAATCAATCCACTGGTAATTCAGCCACAGTTACTGCCATCGACAATTCTACGACACTCAGTCTTTCGGCAGATATTATGAGTACAGGCAATCAATACATTATTCAAACTAGAGAAATGACATTAAACCTTGATGAGTTATCCAACATCAGTTTGCCGACTGTTAATCCTCGAGTCGGTAAGACACCTGCGTACATTGACTTCGATATATTAAGTTTGTTATCAGCGGGGAAAGGAGAGCCTGTTACCCTTGAATACACTGATGCAGTTCCCGCTAATTCCTCTAATCAAGGCTCACAAATGTCTTCATTCTCCACTCGAGTCCGTACGAATTTCTTAGATGTCAGTGGGAATGATTTTGAAATCGATGTTGAAACCTCGAGCGATGGTTCATTGGGCGAAGGTGGAACTAATGCTCAAAGTGGACCTGTCACAGTTGTGCCAAGACTACACTCAGTGCAAGTTAATCAAGCAGGAGAACAAGGAGTAATTTACGGGCTAGCATATGAAGCCAACAATTGGAATCTCGGAGATTTTGGCATTGGTCAGCCTGGAGCGCCTCCGCCACAACTTGGTGGGGGTGAAGCCGATATTATTTTAACGCTTCAATTCAACCCATATGTGTATAACAATTTAACCGCTCCTGAGCCTGACCCTCTTCGTAGTGCAACACTTTCATCCATACAAACAATTACCGATACAGGAGATACGTTTACATTTGATAATGGTGCAGTTACATTCATTGAAGATTATCAAGCGCAACCTAATCGAAACTTGGGCCAACCCGACCCTACAAATGTCGGTTATTTTGCTGATGTGCTTGCTACAGGAACTATTTTACAAATCGTTGGAGTTGAAGGTCCCTTTGGTGCGCCATTGATTCCAGGTATGGAGATTTCAAGTACTGCACCAGGCATTACAATTCCTTCCAACACGGTTGTAACTGCAGCCACTCCCTACTATGAGGTCTCCAGCGGCCAGTGGGTGAATCAAATAACTGTTAACAATACGGTTACAGTTACTGGCTCAGGAACTTTCAAAATTACCTCTCCGAACCTTGGCTACATCAACATTTCCTTATCTGATTTTGGCAGTGCAGGTGGACCTCAATTCCCTGGACCTAATCCAGCAAATCCGTTTTCGTTTAGCATCGATACCCCTGCGGGAATTCAGGAAATTACTTATAATGGTTTTAATGGTGAACGTACAAGTACCGCTCCTGCAAACTATATTACGCGAACGATATCAGGAACTTATCCACCGTATTAAGGTCTGTTTCTAATCCTTGCCAAAACTCCCACTTTTCATCACCGTCTTCATACTCGTCGACCCATTCCAAGTGGAATCCTGTTTTACGATATAATTGTCGTGCCGCTGTGTTCGAACCTCGGACATGCCCATAAATAGCCGATAAACCACGCTCCTTGGCCAAAACTACTATGGCAAGGGTCATACCCCCTCCGACACCTTTCGTGCGCTCTCGAGGGCAAACACCCATACTTACGAGGTGTGCATTGTTCAATTCGTGACGGCAAGCCGTGTATCCGATAATTTTCGAGTTTTCTACTGCGACTAAAACTAATGGTTCGTCGACCTCTATAAGTCTTTCGAAATACTCTCGAGGATGCCATGACTGGATGTAACTTTGATGCATTTCCGTAATTCGGTCAATATCTTGTTCTGTTGCCAACCGAATCTCCATTTTCGTCACCACAATCCTACAGGTTTCTTTTCAAACGGGTCGTCTAAAGTTTCCGATGCCCAATTTGTCACTAAGCGGTAAACTGCCTCTACATACTGATTACAGCCATATTCATCAATCAGTTCTGTCATCAATTTATCATACTTCATAACCGAACCTTTACTCACAGTTAGAATTACGTTGCCTGGACAGTAGATAACTTCTTTTTCCTTATTGAACGGATTTATCTTCTCTTCTAAGATAGTAGTGCAATTACCCGAAAGTGGTGGACGACGATACGACTCACCACATTTAGTACATCGGACCTTTTGTTGACCGAATGCACGGAGATTTCCTCGCATATCTCTTAACAAGTGACGGTCTATCAGTCGACTGCTTTGGTCAGTGTTTTCAACACATACTAAGGTATCTCCTAATGCGAATTGCGCCTTTGTTTTCTCTCGCATACTGTCAAGAGTATTATAAGGATTGTTTTTTGGACTTTCATTGGCGTCATCTGTTTCGTGTGTGTAGCCAAATCCTGCGTATTCAGCAGGTGTTCCTAAGACTTGAGCAACTGTAATGATACCACCTTTCGTAATGGCTTCTTTGGCATCGGGTATAGTTTGAGTCAATTCGTAAAACTCAATCGGATACTCCCAATTGATATCTACATTGTGGGCTTCTTTATCAATCTCGGATGGGTCAATACGAGTGGTGAGAATAAGTGGTGCATCCATTAATCCTCCACGATTGCCTGGTAAAAACAGACGACTAAAGTTTACAAGACCGTCTAATAAGAGAATGATACTATCAATGTCTCCATCACAGTTTCGACGCTTAGCAGCATGGAAATACGGATGTCCGTAATGGCCTTTAATGTCTGCAACTCCAATAACTCGGCAAAGAATTGCTCCTGATGTGTGTGGCGCGATACCCATCGCCATGTGACCGAACAGGTCTGAGATTTGCTTACAATTGTAATATGGTTCTATTCCATACATTTTTTCGAGCAGTTCATCCATATACTGAGTTACTTTGAGAAACTTATCGGCACAGTTTTGAGGAATTACAATGTCTTGACACCGAAGTTCTACTACGGAGTCTGCAGTTTCACACTCGTATCCTAATGCTCTTGCCTTTTCCGCCGTTAATCCAATTTCACTTGGTTTAAAGTGAGTCATAGTCACATCAACAGCATCGAACCGAATCGTTCCATCACGGAAAGTTGATAGGTTGTGTTTGTATCTCAACGCCCCTTTGAGTAAATCTTCGGGCAACCTTTCTTTAGACAGCATTCCTTTAACGCCCTTAACACCTACATCTCCAAACATGCCCAGTTTTTCTTTGACGGATTGCCACTTTTGTTTCAAACCTACATTACGATAGCCCATTTGCATGTAGTCAGTGTTTTGACCACTAGAGACTCCTGTCGTTACTTCTTCTCCAGTAACTGCATCCCATCTAATTCCGACTTGAACGTCTTCTTCTTTCTTAACTGCTTGGTCGACTAATCTTTGAGCGCCTACGTTAAATCCTAACGGATGCATAGTGTGAATTGCAGGCTTCATTTCTCGATGTTTGCTTCCTTCGGGCTTACCCATTCTTGCACCGATTCTAATTCCAATTCTAGACTTGATTTCAAAGGGTAAAATCCAATTGAGAAAATCGATTCCGCAATTGAAATTCTCATGTTGAGGGTCTTTTACATTATTTAGGCTAAATAGCAAAAGATAGGATAAATCACCTTCTAAAACTCCCTCGGGTGTAATGTCAATATTCAATTGATAAATTAACTCTCGCCACTCGTCGGAAATCTTAATTTCACCCGTAGTAGTGTCTATTTCAACTGCCTTGATTAGGTTATAGGCATCTTCGGCTGAAACATCATTCCAATTAGCGACATAATTTGGGGCTAGTGGAACGCCTTGTTTTGTTTGTTCGATGGCTTCTGTAAATGTAGTAGGATAAGATAAGTTCTTATTTCGTAACACTTGGGTGTGCCAATCACTAACATATCCGCTTGGTGCAAGTGGATGATTATTTTCAATAAACTCTCCCACAGGAACTAATATCTCTCCCAAGTCCCAAATCTTTTCAATTGGCCAGTCAACATCTGTTGGTAATCCTGTCGGAATGTCCAACATATTTTGAACTCGTCGGGCTGAGCCATCTGTGAATTGAATATACGGGCCTTCGATGTCGTTACACGGTGTAACTACAGTGGCCTTTCCAGGTCTCTCATATTTCATTTGCGTTCCAATAATGATGAATCCACTTAGGGCTTGCATCGTAGCAGGGTGTACAGACGTCGTAGCGAGCCCTCCTAAGCGACTTCTACCATATCGAAGGCGAAACCCTCCTGGAGTCATTGGTTGGCTAAAAACAGGCCTTCCTGCCAATACATCGCTAATATACTTGTGAGATGGCTTAATTGTTCGTTCACCTGCGTCACCATCACTTGATTTTACGAACTTCTTCAACCAGTCCCATCCATCTAATTCCAATGCTTCCACATACTTTAAGATTTTAGGTGCTTTTAGAACGAGTCCTTCACACATGACAAGTAAGCAACCTTCTCGGACTTTGTTTGTCGGAACACGAGGTAAGTCACGTTGGCCTGTGACTTCATTGCCTACGCCTTCGCCGTCTAAGTAGATTGGACAATTCTTAGCGATGATTCCTAGTTCGGGATTCGACGGACGATACTGTAGTCCTCGTCCGTAAGTTCCTACTTCTTCTTTATATCGTTCTACTTCATTAGAGGTTACTTGCGATGCTCCGAGATTAAATTTACGGCGTAAAATGTCTGCAATCAACACTGAAAGGGCTTGACCTGTTCCACCCGCAGAACGAATAGGTCCTGCAAAGTTAACGGCTAAACACTTGGATTCATCTTCGTTAGTTAAAATACGTGCCGAAACCACACCCTCTAACGGTGCAACTAAAATGCCTTCGGTCAAGACGGCCAATCCTGCACATATACCATGATAAATAGCCATAGCGATTTGCTTTGGTTTCCATTTCGATTTATCATACGCTTGGAATTCGGCCAATACTTGCTCTTTAGAGTTGGTTTTAATTGTGTCTTGATACTCAATGATAACTCCTTTACCACTGCAAGCATTACACTCTCGCTTTCTCCATTCTCCTTCTTTAACTTCGCCAGACCCTTTGCAAGTTTTACAGTTATGGCTTTTACCATACAACAAGGTTTCAGCGCAAACTATAAGTGCCAAATCTAAGGCCACCAGTTCCCGATTTTCATCTCGTTCTGTAGTAAGTTGGCGTATTTGTTCTGCCGTGTTTCTTGGGTGAAGAAACTCTAAAAGTTGTTGAGTTCGTTGGGCTAAGTCGTGTGCTTGAGGAATTTCCACTTCAATTCTTGGGTCGTGACCTTGCAGTCTCGCCTCAGTAGCAATTGCATACTCTTGATTACACTGCTCTAAAAGCAGATTCAAATATTCTTCATGAGTCTGCATCAATATCTTAACTGTGCCTTCACCCTTATAAAGCCTTACCTTGCTCTCACTGTACTTCATCAGACAAGTCGTAATCAAAGGTTAACTTCTTGGGTCCTGATTTCGGATACGTGTAAACTTCATCTTCACGCCTAATAATGATTTGATACCGTCCTTCGGCCGACACAGGAATTCCTGCTCGAACGGCCGAAATGGGTTCGAAATCTACGTCTCGAGGTGTGTGATTATCATCTAAGCCAAAGTTTACGGTCGGATGCATAGTCATATCGTAACGATTCATCCAAGTTTCTATTTGAGTTAACTTCATATTTCCATCATCATCAATACGGTCATTATACTCAGCGTCATCGGCTACATCTACATTGCCTAAAAAGTTAGTAGATATACCAATTTCCACTAAGTTTGGAGTTTCTAATTCTTCTCGTAACCATTGCATAATGGCAGGTTTCCAAAATTGTCCGACTCGTTCTTCGGGTAACGTTGACACGAAGTAATCGAAGTCTATTTGCCACCACACCGAAGGTGCATCTGGAGATTCGATGATTCCATCTTCGTCTTCTTCACCGTATTGATGCTCGTCAGGATGGTCTTCCCCACCACCCTGTACCTTACCTCCCAAACCTGTGAGGTAACCATAGTAAACTAAACTGTAAATGTGCTTGATGAGAACATTGAGTTCCCACCTGTTGTTTGTTTTTACGAGTAACGGCTCTCCCTTAACTAAAATCTTAGACATCGTTCGAACTGTAGTGTGACTTTTCTTAGCGGCGGCGGTGGCCGACATACCTTGATTCATGTCATCGATAAAGTCTCTCACCTTTTGTAATGGTTGACGTGTCACTAACAGTTTACCACGGTCTCCACGTCGTCGAGAACGACGGGTTGAAATTCCCATGTCCTTCATAAACCTTCGCACGTTTCTTCGAGTAGTTTTAACCCTTGCGGCGGCTGCCTCAATTCCTAAACCTTCTCTTTGCATGATGGCTAAAGCGATTCTTGCTCGCTCATTAGCCGATGCTCGAAGTTGTTGACGCTTAGCCATGTTATAGTCTAAATCCTTACACCTATTTAATCCTGTTGCTGCGGTATTTTTAAGTAGTAGTGAGAAGAATAGATACTCTATGTGGATTTCTGACTTGGCGCATGGTCTAAGGTTGACTTTGTTTCAAAGTCCCGAATTAGGGGGTGTGATTTTAGATTTCTCAAAACTTGATTTTAATGATTGGGATGAAGAGGCTTATGTAGAAGCCGTTTTTGAACTAAACGATGTTGAACCAATGGACATAAGTGTCAAAATTACTGACTATTTCGGTGAACCAATTATCCCAGTAGTCTTAGGTCTTCAAGATTATGGCGATGCTACAGTAGGATTCATTCGTGGACAAGATACTGAATTAGAAGGTGCAGGAGACTTTATAACTTGGAAAGTGGCCGTTAATTGGGATAAACTTTTCCGAGCCTGGCAATGGCTCGACCAACCTGCTACTTTGTGTTTAGCCGTTGATTCTCAATCCTTGAGACAAGTTTACAATTCGCAACGTTCGGCAGTGGCATTGGAAATACGAGGTTCAAGCCAAACTCCTATCTCAAACAACATCACTTTAAATTATCCTCGAGGTATTTAGATGAAGTTTCCAAAAGAATCTTACCATCTAACGATTTTAGACTTTAGTCGTATGAAGGGTTTTTCACCCCGAGAAGTATTCAAAAAGATATTTAGAATTCACCATAGTCATCTACCTTTATTTAAGACTAAATACCAGGATATATCAATTTACGAAGCGTATCTAAATCGAAACTTATTTGAATATGGTGAAATGCATCATATTATTGAGGATTTGAAACGCAATCGTATATACGCTCCTTTTTTCTTGTCCGAGTGGGAAGGTGATAATTTGTTTGGATACGTGGTTTTCAACCCTGAGAACATGAGGTACTCTTGCATCTTAGGTAATTTAACAACTAATGACTGGGTAATGCCACCACATCGTCCAAAACCTGTTTTAGAACAAAATAAAGGTATGATGGGAAGTTTCAAAGAAGGGGTTCCTGGTGGTTGGTTTAGCGACCTACTGATTTTATTTCCAATGTTGTATATCCAACCAACTCTAAATCATCCCGAGGGGATTTAGTAACCTAAAATGCCTGCTTGCTTAAGGAATCCAAAAGTAGACAAAGCGCCACCTGCTGTAATTAGTGCACTGGCTACATCTCGCTTAGTTAACAACATAACTAATCCTAATCCACTCGTGGCTAAAGCAGTTGTGTATCCTAAACCTGCGACACTCATAAATCCTTCTTGTTCGTAAAATTGTTTTGGTATATTCATCATTTAAATCATTCCTTTTATTTTTAGTGCAACTAAACCTAATGCACCTACACCCACTGCATACATAGGCAGTTTACTAGTCTCTGGTTTGACGACTTTGCCTGTGATTTCCATTTCAACAGGTTGTTCTTCGCCATCGGGACTAAGCAGTTCGTCATCCTCCGCACCAAATACAGACTTAAACCATCCGACCAGTCCTGTAGATTCTTTTTCCTCATCGGTTAACTCTTCGTAATCTTGCATTGACATTTGCGACTTTCGAGTGCCAAAAGTGTTGGTATACCAAGGCATTTCTCGATTCTTTTGCATGAATCGGCTCAAAGCACCTGGTTGAGATTGATTAAGATAAGTATTCCATTGAGGGTCTGCTCCACTCATAGTTGTTAAACCTTTTTGAGCAGGTTGTCCACCGACGGTGTATGGCATTCCTTTTGACCCCCAAACTGAATACAATTGTCCTTGAGAGTTTCTTGTATAACATTTTTGAACCCAAGCAGTTCCTGCCATGCCCGCAGCACCTGACTCTGATTTAGTACAGTATGTTCCGCCATATCCTCCACCTTGAGAAGATTCCCAACCTACAGGTTCGCAAGTTCCTTGTACTGCATTTCCAGCCGCATCTGTATCGCAAATACAGTTCAATTGGTCGTTTACTGTTGCACCACCTCCGCAACTAGCACCTGGAGGATTCATAGCCTTTGCCATAACTTGATTACTGACTCTACGACTACTTAAAGCCTACTGTGAACTCCAAACCAATACAATTAGCAAAAATAACAATCCTAAAACTATAAAAATACTTGCCCAACGACTGATTAGTTCCATGAATCTGTGAATTTGCATTAACTCTTCCAGGGCATCAACAGGTTTTCGAGGCATTAGAATCCCTCAGGTTTTAAACAATCAGTCAACACGGGGTGAAATGTAAATGCTCCATCTTCACGTACGGTAACTCCTGCACAAAAGAACTTAAAATACCCTTTTTCGGCTACGTATGCCATCATATCTTCAACAGGACGCTCAGACCTAACTTCCCATGGAACTTCATGTCCGTGATTATAAATAGTTTTCAAGGTGTCGTATCTTTCAGACCACGCTAATTCCACTACGCCTTCGACGAATTGAGGATAGTGACAGACTCTTAGCATCAACCAAGTAGTATCGATTTCCGATTGCTTCGTCATGCTGAGTCCTCCATAGTGTCCCAATTAAAGTCACGCACTAAGTAAGTCCCATCCGAGAACGGTAACACGGCTTTAAAGCGTTCCATTTCCGATAATTGATGGTCGCTAAATCTAACCTTCTTTCTCATTTCTTCTTTTCCAACGGCATTACTGCCTCCGAAAGAAGACAACAGTCGGCCGTGAATGTTAATTAGTTTTACATCGACTCCATATTCCATAGCCTTAATAGGGAACTCATCAGTTAACGTAGTTAAACTCTTAGCGAAAATCTTATACGCTTCTCCAACGTGACTAATTCCAATTTGGTCATCACCTTGCAATCTTGCAAAACCACGAACTAGATTAGCAAACTCTTGATACTTACGATTATCTCGCTTGTTTCGAATGTTAAAGGCCGCTTTAAACTGCGTCTTGTTTTCCAACACATCGTAATTAGAGTTAATTCGAGCCGCATACTCTCGAAGATTAGGACGAAGGTGCGAAACATACGCTAAATACTCTCGGAAAAACTTACGCCACATTTCTAATGCCTCTTTAATATCAGCGTTATCGAAATCTCGGTCCATGGCACGGAGGATAGCGTTTCGAATCATGCCTGTGGCTTCATCTCCTGCTAAAGACAGTTGAGTGAAAATCAAAGACAAACGACTGACGATTTGGTGAGTGTATTTGCCGAATGCGGCCAACATATCTTTCTTACTCTCACTTTCATCAGGGTTGTAATGCGTCGGAGGATTTCCTAAAAACAAGAGATTTTCCGTGGTTTCACGAGTTACGTCTAAGTTTCCTTTTTGAATACTAACTGAACCGTTGGCCATCATGTTCATTAATTCACCAAACGTCGAGTCTTCCCACGTTTGGAATTCCGAAATAGCCACACGTTGGTGATTCATTTTCGGCAAAAGTCCGACTTCAAGGCAAGACAAGTCATCGCCACTCATTGCTCCGAACAGACCTGGAATAGTAGCCATTTTACCACTGCCGACTAATCGACAAGGCACAAGTGGTTCAATAACACGCTCGACTAAGTGGTCTTTTCCTTCGCCGTGTGACGACACAATTCCGATGTGAATCATATCCTGTTTTCGTTCAGGTGAAAGACAAAACAAGAGAATCGCTTTTTTTAGATAGTCCTTGGCGTACAACTCGGCCCATAGTGTATCGTCTCGCATCATTAATGCGAGGGGGCTGGTGTCATTCTCAGCACACAACCGTTTGAATTCTGCAAACTGCTCAGGCGTCATTTGACTGTGCATGAAACCTGCATCAAGGCAAAGCGTATCTACTAAGAAAACTCGCTTTGCTCCGTTGTTAACATACGAACCGTAAATCTCTAGTTTCGACCCCATCTTTTGGCTTTCATCAAGATTGGCAATCAAAGTAGTTAATTCTTCGGTTTCTAAACCGCCTGCTAAATACTTTTCATTAGCGTTGTGAGCAATACATTCAATAGTGTTTTCTCCATCTGAGACGTTGAACTCCACTAAAATGCGGTCTTTGCCTGCTTGCTTGTGAGTAAGGGCTTTCGTTTTATGCTTCGTGCAGAATCCAATTCCTGCTGCAGGTTCTCCTGATACTTTAGCCATGAAAATATCTCGCACCGACAGTATTTTCTGTTCGAAGTTGCTCGCCGTAAGACGAGCAAAGTCAAAAATATCCTTGGGTATTTCGTCCATCGTTAGCACCTCCGCAGTAAACAAGCAGTGGTATACCTATATAACCTCACCTGTCGACGTGCGGTGTTCATTAGTGTGATTTTCACGTATCCACGTATATTAATGTTTGCAATGTCTTTAAATAGTTGAGGCGATGATTGAGACTTATGCTTAGAGATTCTTTAGAAAGGGAAGCCCATACTACAAAACCAGGGCAAGCAGTTCTTATAGGTGGAATGAAGGATGGTGAAAATGTACATTATGCACATATAGTTGGTGTTGAAGACAAGAATGGTTTCAATCCTCTATACATCAACTATGACCCACCAAGTCAATCTATGATGCAGGCTTTGAAGCAAGGCCATGACTTTTATGAAAATCATGCTGAAACAAAAAGGGCCTCCGTCGGAATGATTGTTCAGGATGGCGACCCATCTTCCCCTCCAAGTGATATTTTTATGGCTGATGAATATGGTCCTTCTGCGATGGACTATCAAGGTCCTGACCATTATGAAATTGTATTGCGAAAAACCTCTACACCAATCGATGGAGAATATGGCTTTTGCATCACGAAAGCCCTATCAAAAGGATTAGATTGGAAGGCGGCTAAATATCCTAAATTTATGGCGCAGAGACTATTTATGGAAGATGATTTAATAATGTATCATCAAAGAGAAAACCTGAAAGGCCGAATTTATGATGATGAGATAAGGGATTATCGTCCTATGAACGATGCCGAAAAGATATTGTATGAAAATAGAAAGAATACTGGTCCGTCGAACGCTAATTTTTGGAGTGTTCGATTAGATGACTTTTACGATGAAACATTTTCTGCCGAAAATCCGACTCAAGCCGATGCTTCTGACTTAGGTGGCCCAACTGCTCCTGGTAATGCAGGTGTTCCTGCTGATGTTGGCGGTGACGACCTCGTTCCTTACGATTCTCCTTCTGCTCCACCTGCAGGTGTCTTTATGAATGCGGAATATAAAACTTATGAATCTAGGCCTGTTCGAAATGCATTATTCGGTGTAGCATTCGCCGTCTCAGGTCTTTACTTTTGGTCTACTGCAGGTTCAGTCGTGAAAAACTGGGTTGTTGTTAGAGTGGAAAAATACGCTCCCAAATTACTAGAGCCTCAATTCCAAACTATGCTAACCTTAACAGCATTTTTTGGCATAATCTACTTTGGTATGAAACTACGAGGTTCATCAAAGGGTTTAACTATTCCCAGTATGATAGACTTGCCCCTTGAATCTGCCGTTGAAGTCTGAGGTGACACTCGTGCGTCGGATGAAGTCTCAACTTGTTGCCGAAGACGTTCAATATACTGAAAACGGTTATGAACTTCGTCCCATTGGATGGCGACCTGGAACTGGTTATCGAGATGAATCTTATCCTAGTGAAGAAGTGTATCGTACCTATGATGAAGCCGTCGAATGGATTCGCAATCAAGAACGTGCACAATATCAAGAGACATTAGATGCCCTACTTAAGTCTGTAAAACTTTACGTCTCGGATATTGAGTACTCAGGTCTAATTACAGACCATCCTGATTGGGAGTTGGGAAGGATTCCTAGTGAGTATGGGCACGAGGCTTATTATTGGTATCGAGGATGGCGATACGACCGAGAACTAAGAGAATACGTTGCCGAACCAATACCTGATTTGCCTTCAGAAATGTTGATGCAATTAAAACCAAGGGATTCTGGTAGAAGAACGAGAAACGCAATTGAATTGGGTGATGTGGAGAACATATTTCAAAATTACGTGTCCTTAGTAAATAATGGTCGAGACGCTCAATTTCAGATTATTACTGGAATGGAGCCTGTATCAAGCAGGGATTTCTTGAGTATTGGCGGTCTAGGCTATGAAATAGTTGCACGAGAACAAAAAACGTTGGAGGTTATTTTCGAAGAAGAGATTGCCGAAATTATTACTCAGCAAATTAGGTTCCGAACAGGAGGAATCGCTACTTCTTTCAAGTGGAGAATGATTGATAATTATTGGTTCAATGATATGAACCCTCAAATATCCCGAGAGGGTGTCTTATTGATGAGTGATGAATTATCTGACCGTTTACACGATGGTCTTTGGCTTACGGAACTCGAGAATTTAAGGTTTAAAAGTTCCGACGCTTGGGATTGCACCCAAGATATGAATGTAGACACAAGTGCCGAATATCGGCAAAGAATGTTGTATGCTGGTTGTGCAGGCAGTAGTGCTACTTACTTCACATATCCTGGTGGAGGAAATTATCCTTATTACGTAGAACCAGTCGTATTAGACCTTTAAAAAGGTTTCCCTCACACCCCCGAAGGGGCATAAGGTTGAAAACTAAGACACTTGAGCCCTTACGGAACTCAAGCCTCAGATTGGTCAGCGTCAACCATCTGGTCTGCAGGGACTGGAGGGACGACTACGTCATCTCCCCAAGAGTTGCAGAGTGCAGAAAAGCGGTTGTATTGACGACCAGACTTCTGTGCAGTTTGCTTGTGACGCAAGAAGGTAATGTCCATAGGGAATACCTTTCCTTCATCAAGTTGCTTTTGCACGAAAGTTTGGAAGTGGTCTTGCTCGTGACTGCCGAGCCACAGTGTCATACGACGACCGTTATCTGGTTCAACGACACGCACTGCTGTGCTTGTACCATAGTTACCTTCAATACCTGGTGTAAAGCCTTCAAGAATGTAATTCTTGTGTAGGCCTGAGTTACCCGACTCTTCGTCGATGGTAACCACCAGTCGTTCACGGTTCACGTACTTACGTGGTCCTTCTTCTGTCTTAGCCGCTGATGCAGCCACTTCAATCTCGCTCAAAAATGCTTCAATTTCGTTACTCATATTTTTTGCCTCCTTTGTGGGTATTATTAGATGTGTTGCTATACCTATATAAAGGCATGATATTTCTCGATTAATCGAAATAATCAGTATTAAATAGTTAAAAAGATAATTAGTATGTGTACGGTCGAACTCCACACCCCCTCCTCGGCCGTACACCATTATACTCTTTAGCGCAGCCTTTAAGTAGTTGAATAAACCACTATATTATTGGCCCCTAAATCAGGCATGTTGCGCCCCTAAGTGAATTTTTCAATGTTTTTCATTAAGTTGATAAATGATTGTTCATGGTGGAGGCAATACCTGCTTGAGTAAAGGGTCAGTGGTGCTTCCCCTCGGGGACATCACTCATGATACATGAGTTACCATACTTTTGGGATTGGTTTTTTGTGTAAAGTGAGTGCGGTCTTCGAGGTGGAGTTCCTAATACTTACTACAATTGTCTTTAAGTAGTTGGATATATTTACTATAATTATGGCACGAATCGATTGGGACGTTCGAATCACTTTTAACAACCTTATGGTTGCATTAGTATCGCTTCCACTAATTTTAGTTTTCATGTTACTTTCATATCAATTAATCACTACTGCATTTGTTGATGACCAAGTCCGTGAAGACATCGAAGCCTATATTGCAGTGTTGGGAATCTTATCTGGTCCTGCCTACATGGCAATTTCTAGATTCTTTGATAGGTGGAATGCCGAAGAAGAAGAGTATATTGAAGCCATTAGACGTCAACACAAGACTGAAAATGATATTCGCCGAGCCGCAGGGCAATTACAAGAAGATGAAAAACCAATTATATTTGAGGTGGAAGAAGAATGAGACCCGTAAAAACTGTGCTAATTGAATCACTCTTAGTCGGTGTGGCTACACTTGGACTTGGCTTTGCGATTATGCTTTACCCTAGTCCTTCTAAATTTATGCAACAATTTCGTGACGGTCGTGCCGAAGCCCCACTCGTAGGTTGCTTTTTCTTAGGATTTATTTTTCACATGTTAGCCGAATACACAGGCATTAACGAATGGTATGTCCGAACCCGCGCCAAGGCATGGGAGTGAGATGTCACTGCACCATAGTTTGAAACGAGTAGGATTCCCTGCTGATTTGAGTCATTATTTGGGGTATGTTTCCGATTTTGGCCCAATTGGTATGGGTGATGATGATGGGACTGGCATTAGGACTTGGCGAGAGTATCTTGGAGATTGGTTTACAGGTCATACCATAAGTCGAGCGCATATGGAGTATTTAATTGAAGTTATTAATTACATTAAGTATAATCGAGCAAAATACCAGATGTACAGACAAATAGGTAGAAATAGGTCATACAGTTACCGACACATATTGAGTGGCGAAAATGAATATGATTCGGATTTTCTCCAAGAATTAAACGCCCTTGCTCGAAAGATGGCTCATGCTGATGACCCTTTACCTCTTATCAACTTCACGGGTGACATATATTTGATTGATACTAGAAGGCAACCTTTAGAAACACGGTATTCCGATGAGGAGTTTCGTATGATGACTGAAAATATTCGGCAACACTTAGCAGATGAACCTGGTTATTTATTAGAATCTCGACAAATTAATCAACGTGAGGCTAGTATCCTGGACGAGAAATTACAAAAGTATCCTTTTTGGACATTCGGCGAACTTTACCCTATCATGAGTCTTAATTATCCAAAAGCCTTTAAGTAGTCGAACAGTTAAGTTAAAGTTATGAACATTGCTCAACAAGAATTCAATAAATTCTCGGCTGATGCTTTGAATGAAATGAAATCATTTTCTGATGAGACTCATAAATCTCACGAATGGATGTCTTACGTTTACGATGTGAATGGAACTTACGAATTAGGAAAGCCTAGTTACGGCAGTGAATCTAAGATTACTATCGACCCTGCTACTAAATTAGCAGAAGACAATAGTAATTTTGGGTACACCGAAGCGCAACGAAAGTGGACTATTCACGGACACCCTCTCAAAGATGGAGACATCTACAACGGCAGACAATTCTTTAGTAGCACTGACATCATTCAAGAGTTCATTGATGCACGTGACAACGACACCTACATTGTACAGTTCTTAGTTCACCCACATCAGCAAGTCGACAAGGCAACAGGCGAAACGGTCATTCACAATCGAGTTAGAACTTTAGTATTCCCTGGTCGTGATGCAGTCGTGTCCGCTATGAAAAAGAGCAATCCTACAGTAGACCCTTATAGTATTACTGTTGAAAATGGCACTAATCAAAGCAGTGGAGGAGGTCTCAGCAACGAAGTTGGTGTTGATTGGTTTGCATTAGATGGCGCTCCTTCGTTTCAAAAAGCAATGGAAGATGCAGGATATGTATCGGTTATGGATTTAGAAGGTCCTGCGGCTACGACTAAAGAATCTGAAAGCATCATGCCATCTAAACTACTTACTAAGGCTGCGTACGGCGCGGCTATTGGTGGAATAGGATTGATTTTAGCAATGTGGCTCAAAAATAATCAAAGTGATTCGGATGATTCGTAATTTGATGACTGATATCATCGTCGTTGGAACGGCAATGTTTCTCGTCGGCACTTTGCTTTCTACGCACCATTCACATAAGATGATTACTCAAGACCACCCTGAACACAAGGTTCGGAATTTCCTAATTTACACTTGCATTGGCATTGCCCTTATTACGGTCGGCAGTAATATGATGACAGATGGGTTGATTTCAAGACTCAGGGGCGAGGCTTGACGTCACTAAATCGACGACTTTGGAGTAATCTCCCGTATCTGATTTCGCTGAAATAACTAAGTCAAACCAATCCAATGGAATTTCATCAACTTCAAGTTCGCTGATATCATTTCGATTAGCAACGTGCATTTCCCAATCATTAGGATACGTTTTTTGCAATCTTTCGGTTTGCAAAGGTTCATCTATGTCCATTTTCACTAATATCCATCCTTCTGACTTGAACCTTTTCGCTTCATTAACGAATCGAACATCGTCAACTGCCACAAAGTATTGAGACTCGTTAACTGATTCTGCTTGAGCAACCAAATAATCAATCCAAACTGATGACTTGATTTCTCTCATTTTCATACCAATTTGTTGCAGTAATGGACGGTCTTTTTCGACCATACCAAACAAGTCTCGACCCAAGCGTTTAACTGCTCCTGCCAAACTCAATGATTCATATCCTAATTCATCCCTAAGATAATGAGCCAAAGTTGTCTTTCCACTTGCCATTCTTCCACATATTGCTATATTTGCCATATTAAATCCCTCTTCAATCTTGATACACGTTATTACCTATTTAAAATGATTCCCTTATTGTCTGATTCAAGTAATTTGGCATGAACTTCCTCAACGGTTCTTCATCGAACCCGACATCCCAATGGAATCTAAAATTAGGGTCTAAAATATACATTTTTCCTTGGTCTGTTTCTGACCTCACAATACGTCCTAACATTTGAGTCAACTCCATAGCCGTCATAACCTTATACCATCTTGGATTCATTTCCATCTTCTTTTTAACTTGTACATCTCCCAATGGTTGAAACGGCACTTTAGGTACGATGAGGAATCCAACAGTTTTTCCGTCGTATCCTTGATTGGCGTATGTACTGATAATTATTTCATTGCCTTTCGATTTGTTAAAATGCTTGAAAGTAGATTCTCTTTCATGACTGTCTTTGGTGTGTTGGATTATTCTGGCTGCTACTAACGGATGATGTTCTTTGAGAATGTCAACTAACTGATGTTCTAATGTATTGGTATATGGCAATATTAATCCCTTTTCATTCGGATGTTCGTTAGCAATCTCTGCGATTTTGTTAGCAGTTTTCTTTAACGTTTCTGGAGTCATGCCTCGATGAGATAAATTTCCACCTACTAATTTTGTAATTACAGGCCTATTCTTACTCGGGAATGGAGAATATCTTACTCTAATGAAGGTTGTCTCAGCAGGGTCAAGTCCTAATTCTGCACAATATGTATCTGCATCTAAAATTGTTGCACTAAGGAAAACTCTTTTGTGTCCCAAGGACAACATTAAATCTTCTGCATAATCTGTCACTTGTAATGGCTTAAATGAAATCTTAAATGGGTCTCGGTCATTATCGAACTGCCAGACCCAATTTTTCCAATCCTTATTGATAAACTTTAGAATAGACTTCAATCTTTCCTTATAATTGTTTGCCAAGTTTAATTCCTTAGTAACATACTCACCATCTTCAATTTTTTGAACGATTACTTCTTTAAGATGTTGTAAATAAGCCTCCCAAACTCTTGCACTTATTTGCCAAATCCTCTCATCAGTTTTCGTAGTTATTGAGGGGACTTTTGGAAACCCAAATGTCGAATTATTTGGTGACCAAGAACTAAGCATTTCAGTACGTGTTTGAGCATCCTCGGACTCTTTCGGTATATGGAATAGTCGTTCTAATGTTCCTAATGAAAGGTCAATAGAGAATTGACTCATCATGTTATTGATTAGATTATGTGCTTCATCAACAACTAAAAAAGGCCTAGTAGGAAGATAAATTCCAGGGGCGGCGGAATGCAAAGCCATCAAGTATGCTACATTGCTAATAAAGTACCGAGAGTTTCTTGCATCGCTGAGAGACTCATAGTAATCACATAATTCTTGACTTTCGTCAAAGTCTTGTAGATTTAATTTAAATGAACATTTGAATTCGCCCCCAATGGTTTTACAGGGTGCACTTGCAGCATCGCAGGAATTACCAATATTTCCTGCTAATGCCTGTTCTAATGCTTCTCGAGCCAATTCCTTCGAATAAGTCCCTGGTTCTACAGGCAGTTTACAAGTGTAATTAGCCCGACCCATCATACTCCTCATAAATGGCATTTCATCCATGTATTGTTTTTGAAGTCCTTTTAAGTGCGTAGAGATATAAGCAAATTCTCCAAACATTTTTGGAATCATCATTGCTAATGCTGACTTGCCTGACCCTGTAGGACACTCTAATATGATGTTTTTATATCCTTCTCGTAGGGCATCTGTGACTTCACTAAGTGTTTGAAGTTGAATCTTTCTTGGCTTAGTAAATCTTGTTCCTTCGAAATATTCGGTGAAGTCATTCTCAATCGAGAAGTCTTCGGTAATATCTACTTCTTTGAATCCTGGTCTTTGATTTTCGGGTAATGTCTCGTCTCCTATTTTTCCCAAACCTTCTAACGTGTTACCGCCTTCTTCACTGATATTTGAATCCGTTTCTAAAATATTGTCGATTTCCAGATAAGTTCCTTCAACAGCAATACGTAAGTTATATCGTTCACAAAATTGTATTAGTGCATTGAGTCTAGGGCTATTCTCAAGTAATTGACCATAAAATTGTTTCCTTTGTTGGTCCCAATTTAGATTGTAATTTTTACGCAAAGCCTCTCTATGAGGATATGTTTGCCCTTTAACTTCCACTAGCAATCTCACTGAACTCACTCCAGTTTCAATAAGGCTTCATCTATGGTTAAAAGACCTTCCTCTACTGCAGTGGTGAGTATTCCTTGAGGATAGCAAACTTCTTTCCAATCACAAAAAGAACATTGCCAATCTCCGATAGGTTTGTTTTTATTCCTCAAATACTCTTCATATCTTGACTTGCTAAGTAATCCCAATTTGAAATCTTCTGTCACTTGGTCTTCGTCACTATATCTCAATTCAAAATCACGTGGAGGCGGAGTATCTATCAATAATTTCCCTTGTAGTTCTCGATACCTTTGCAACAAGTTATCAATAGTCATATTTTGAATCTTTTCGGGTAAAATGGCCTCTTCCATTTTCATATCGAATGCATATCCTGCACTAGGTTTAATTACTGTTCCGTCTCGGTCTTTTACAATTATTTCTCCTGTGTATCCCTCGGACAGTTCAAGCCTAAACTGAGTTGTTTCGCCTGAGTCTACTAAATAGTAAACTAGTAAGAAGTAAGGTATCTCTACTCCATAGTGTTTTTCGAGTGCATTTCTCATGCGTAGATACAAGGCTACTTGCATAATGTGTTCATGTTTTGGATATCCTCGAGCATACAATTTATTTCGATTTCCCATGATTTTCTTGGATTGGAAAAATCCTCTGCCCGACTTTACTTCGACTCCGATTGCCACCGTATTCGAAATCTCTAATCTGCCCTCTTCGTTTTTTAGAGCCTCACGGAGTAGAACGTCAACCTCTCCACTGATGGTGATGTTTTCATCTTCGTTACCGATGTCTTCATACACTTTAATATTACCTGCCAACATTACACCTTGACGAGCCCAATGTGCTTGAAGATTCTCTTCCATGGCGTTTCCAATTTCCATCTTATTTAGATTTTCATCTCGAGGTAAATTTGTTTTTTCTACTCCTGTCCTTTTGTACCATTGTTGTCTGTGGCAAGTTCCGACTAATTGCTCTCGGCCAAACTCATCTATGATTCTCATTGATGCACCCGTAGGATTTAATCCTCCGAGACTAACTCGATAGTCTCTTGCCTTGATTGAGTCCATGACGATAGTGTCAATGGCCATAGTAGGTCTATCGACCACTTAAACCACCTCTAATTTAGTGTCGCAGAATAAACACTGTGTTTCAAATACTGCATCTACTTTGATTATTTTTTTAACGGAGTGAGTACACTCTTTAGGGTTTTTGTTTTCGACATAATTAGTCATCATACTGTGGTGATTTACTCACCACCTATATAACGGTTAGGATTTCAAGGCTTTTTTAAGGGCTGCTTCCATTTCTCTTTGGTATTCTTCCATGTCGAAAGTTTCCCACTGTTTAACAATTTCAATCATGGCCTTGAGTTGGAGGACTAATTCTTCTGTTTCAATTTTTTGTTCCTTAGTCTCTAGTTCTTCGCCATTAAACATATATTTCGTTCTTTGAAGATAATGTTCATTATTTACCATGCTGGCTAAAATTAACCTGGCTTGTGATGCCTTTTTCTCACTATCTAAAACTATTTTTACCATTTCTTGAGCCGAATCGAAAATTTGGTCAGGGTCTTTCATAGCCGCCTCTAAATATTTTTCTGGGTTTTTTTCCATTAGCGTTACTAATTGGGATTTCGATAAATTAGTATTTTTGACTGCCTTATCCAACATATTTCCTACAACAATAATTCCTAACCTTAGAGGGTCACCAATGATATTAAACATAATGATGTATGCTTCATCCATATCTTCTTTACTGGTCATCTCTACTTCGCTAGATACAACTACTACTGCATCCTTATTAATTCCTAATTTAACTTTTGTAATTTCCTTCATAATCAACACCTTTTACAGTCATAGAACAATCCTTGAGTTGTGATATCGAAATTTTCTTGGCATGAATCACATACCCTCAATTTCCATCTCAATATCAAATTCGCATTTTCTTGTTTTGCTTTTCGTAGAGTTATTGCCACTGAATTTTCAATTAGTCCATTTTTCAATGTTTGTGCATTTTCTTCGCACCATTGAAGTAATTCGGTATGAACTGGACTATCCATAGTGGTTTATGGCGTCTCTTTCTACTTAAGCCTTTTTAATTTTTTCAGCCTCCAACAAAAGTAATGCAGTAGCCATATCGCTCGTAGCCGTAATCATATCCTCAAGACTACTGGGATTGTCCATAGCGACAGTAACATTAGATTTAACCCATCTGCTCCTTCCTGCTACTTTCAGTTCCATAGAAGGCCCTAAGTTGACTTCTACTCTTTGACCTTCATGAGTTACGGTGGCCAACTTTGCAATAGACTCTCTTAAAAGTGTTATTCCATCTGAAGTAATCGTTGTAGATGCTTCTACTTGTCCGAGATAAATTTCCCGACCCGATTTAGAACACAAGGTTACCAAGGCTTGGTCTTTAGCGACAACTCCCCAACCTTCATTTTGTTCGAATGCTCCTGACTTTAGGTCGAAAAACCCTTGGTCTTCCTTTCCTATTTTAATATAGATGCGGTCTTTACTTCCGTACTCTTTATGAGTTGGAGCAGGCCAACGATTAGCAGTAATTCCTGATTGTGTGATGATTTGTAATTCTTCCATAGTTACACTACCTATTAGTTACCTATTTAAGCCTTATACTCCATGATTTTACAAAGTTCTTTGAAACGATTTCGAATTGTAACTTCGGTTACACCTGCCGCCTCAGAAATTTGACGTTGAGTTCGTTCATCACCACGGTCTTTCGACATCTTGCTAGACAAGTAAACGGCTGCGGCGGCGACACCTGTCGGCCCACATCCATTCATTTGTCCCGATTTAACTGCAGCATCATGAATTCTTAAGGCTTGCATCAAAGTCTTGTTACTTAACGAAAGTGTAGTGCACAATCGAGGAATGTAATCCGATGCAGACGAAGGCGGGACTCTCATTTTCAGTTCTTTGGCCAAGGCTCGATACGTTCTTCCAATTTCTTTACGTCCTGTCCTTGAATGAAGTCCAATTTCGTCTAATGTTCTCGGAATGCGATGTATACGACAAGTCATGTAGATACAAGCCGCCGCTACTCCTTCGATAGAACGCCCACGAACTAATTTCTTATCGACTGCCTTTTTGTAAATAAACGCAGATTCGCTTCGAGTAGTCTTCGGAAGTTCCATCCTACTCCCAATACGTTGAATTTCATTTAGCGCAACTGCAAGATTTCTTTCTCGAGAATCTTTCATGCGTGTTCTTCGTTGTTGTCGGCGTAATTTATTGGCTAGTCGAGAAGCACTACCAGATAACGAACCTCCCATCGCATCACGATTTCTCCAATCTATGGCTGTGGTAAGTCCTTTATCGTGCAATAAGTGAGTACTGGGCATTCCAGTTCGCTCACCTCCAACATCGCCATCTCCATAATCTCTCCAGTCTGGTCCTGGGTCAATTGTGTAAGCATTTTGGACTAAGCCACACATCTTACAAACCATGTCATGTGTATTCGTGTCTAATTCTATTTCATTGCTATTGCAATCTGTACAAACATCTTTTTTCATAATAATCCCTCCCTCGACCTAAGCCGAGTAATTATTACACGCTAATGTTTCCTATATAAAGGTAACTGTTTACTCTGCCATATAAAAAGTATTATAGTCAGAAGACCTTCCAGTGTAGTCATCCCAAAAACTACTTATTGGTGAGGGAACTTCCTCCCAATCTTCGAAATTATCATCACTGTTTTCTTCCATCCAATCTTCGGCTTCTTCTTTTGTGAATCCAAACATATCCATGATGGCTCTTTTTTCTTCTCTTTCTTTTTTACGTCGTTCCTTTTGGTCAGATTGTCTTTGTCTTACACTTTGTACCTCTGACTCACTAGCCGTACTAAGAATACTCTTAGATGGTGGAACGTAAGTATTTCCATAAGAGTAGTATCCATAACTTTGAGTGTCTCTTTTCGGAGGGTCTGCCGTGTGAAGTTCCTCCCACGGTGTAGCAATGAGCCCTTCTAAAAATACTTCTAAAAATGCGTAGTCTTGATATTCGCTTTGGGTGTGAGCATTATAATATCCACAGGATAGATTAGTACACTCAGGAATGAAATCTGTGTAATTTGCAGTATCGGTGAATGAACCTCCAGTATCGGTTTTCCAAATCTCTTCCTTGTATTTAAGATACTCTTCAAGGAGCGCCATCATCTCGTCAGGATATTCGATAGCGTAGTTTTGCACCAATGCTTGCAATTCCTCAGAATTGAACGTATACTCTTCACCCTCGACAACCGTTGGAGCCATCGGTTGAAATCTCTCACTTAAGGCATCCCAAAACTCATTCTTAGGTGTGTAAATGTACTTTTGCTCCTCTTCGGGGACTTTCCAAGTGGTCGAAGTATATCCCATTGCATTAGTCGTAGTTATCTTTTGACTTCTTGCACCCTTTACTTTTACGAATCTTGTTCTTTCTTGAGGAATTGGTGCTTGCACATCATACATAACTGTGGGGTCTCCTGCTTGAAACCTTTCTAAGTAATATTTCTTTGAAGCATACATTAGATGACCTCCCAAATCATCAGCAAATTCATCTGAACAACCTCTTGAGCAAGACTGATATGTAATGATGCTGTGTTTAGATTTTCGGTCAAAGGCAATTGCTCTTTTGTAACCGTTTAAAAGATAAGGTGCGTTAGTTTCAATCCATCCACTTCCACGTCCCCCAACTTCTTCGGCTCGGTGGAATATGTAACGACCAGGAACTCCTGCCTCGATGAGTTTAGTCATTAACCACACCCCTGTCCCATCATCTCCACCTAAACATTCATTATTAGATGATTGAATAATATATCCTGTGGATGGGTCTTGTGTGTATGTCACGGCTTGAAACCCATCTGTTCTGTGAACTGAATCAGTATGGCACGAAAACAAAGTTTGTGAAATTCCACCATTTGGTAAAGGCACGTCTACGATTATGTTTCCTTGTGTTTCTCCCTTGCCACGATATCCATCCTTGAATACACCATATTTATTAAACATAGCCCATCTATTGCGAGTTTTTTCCATATTGGCCTTAGCAAATGCATCATAAGCAGTCGCAGTACCTCCCTCTACAGGAATCGTATAAAATTTAAGATTATTAATCAACTCTTCTTCTGTGTTCGAAACTTCTCCGCCATATCGTTTATCCCCTCCACACAAATCACACTTTCCTGGTCTGTTAATCTTCTCACCCGTTGCCTTACCCAACGCATCCAATACATCTACTTCGTAATCAACCATTCCAGAAGTATCGCACTCTTTGCATTCGAAATCTATGCCAAACCAATAATCGACGAAAATCTTCTCGACTTCGCTTCCGTCCTTTCGCTTGAAAAAGAAAATGTCTGCCATATTCCAAAAAGTTTGCAGAAGTCTTTTTTGATATGGACTATCTGATAATGGCATCATAGTATCACATCATCCGACTGTCTATTTAAAGATATCGGGATTATCATGCCCATTCATTTTGAAAATCATCGGAGAACCCTAATTCATAATCGTCAGTAGTTAAATTAGTTGTGAGTTGTAATTCTTGCAACATATCGTGAATTTTTTGAATAAACTCTCCAAAAACTTCGTTTTGAGTCTCAGGCACTCCTCGAATTTGAAATCCTTCAATATTATTTGCCCGTTGATTAACGTTTACTTGCGAAATGAGTTCAATCCATCCAATCTGTTCTGCCTCTAAGATATCTACATCTAAAGCCAATAAGGCCTTTCCTTCTTCCAATAAACGTTCACTTAAACTTTCATAATTGTCTAAATAATCTTCAGGCACAAATTCGGCTTCATCAAAGTCTTCTAAGTCTCGAGACATACATAAAATTGCCGAAGGAACAATGATTCCTAAACCAACAATTTCTGCTTTTCTCATCCATCGCTCATCGAATCCCATAATAGGTTGAATAACTCCTTGTTTCCAACCTAAGAATCCTTGCTCACGTGCCATCTCTCGGATTTCAGATTCACCTCCGAGGTTTTCAAGAATCTCTTTCCATTCTGCATCGAAACTCATATCTCTCACTTAACTAATTATCTTCTCTTCTATTTAAAATCTTCTACAAATTGCTCCAGTGGTTTCGAGCAATTCCAATCATTGCCATTTCCCCTTCGCCGATTTCCTTATATTCTGACAGTAAAACCGACCATTCTAAGGCGTAATTACTTCCCCCAACCCGTGCGGCTAACTTTTCATTTACGCCTCCAAGTTTAGCAACCCTCATAAATTCTTCTCGAGGCATAGTGAAAAATCCACTTTGATACTTAACTTGGCTAATCCAAACTAATTCTGTAGTAGCCGTCATCTTAGATTTAATCGTAACCTGCTTCCGATTTACTTTCGGCTTTGGTGTGACAATTTCCATTGTTGGGGCTTCCTCACGTAAGTCAAAATCGCACTTAAGGCAACGAGCATATAGTTCGTCATTATCTTTGGCGTATCCTACTTCGAATCTGTAATCTTTCTCTGTGGGATTGCGCTTCTCTTGGACTTCCCCCCACTTGGCATTATACTCGGTCAACGTGGAGCAAGCAGGACAGTAAACTGTGTTTGGCACAACTCCTCCGAAGTTATTTTTGAAGGTAATTATTTCGGATTTCGATTCCACAGGCTCATTGCCCGAGTATGACTCTCCTTGTTTAATCGTAGAAATGATGATGTCATTCACTCGGCCACTTCCCTAAAGGACATTCTTCTTTTTTCTTGCTTGCCTTTAGACGGATTAAACACCCACAGATGCCACACCGTTGTTCTTCTAAATAAGTACATGTTTGGCAGATAGCAAGTCTTTTCTCACGAAGTTCCTTACTCATAGTTATCCTTACTGTTTATTCACCTATATAAAGGTAATTTCAATCTGCATATTTAGTTATCTTTAAGTATCGGCAACGACGAAGAGAAACTATGTATTCTCCATATCGACCTAATTTGGATTCGCCCGATGTGGCCAATCCGTTCCAGGCTGAAACTTTCGAGGCTCCCCTCTTTGGATTAAAATTAGGATTCAAGGGAAGTTTAGGAGCCCTAAGAACTAATTTAAAGAGTACTATTAAAACTGTTTTGAAAAAGACTTTCGGCTCTAAACGTAATATTCGTAAGTTGATGCGTGGTGCAGATGATTCCGCTATTGAGTATGCCATTAAAAATCCTGACAAGGCTGTTGAATCATTAGCCGAGCAAACTACGAAATACATTCATGTAACTCGAGGTCAAGATATATTCGCCTCGAAAAAGAAGTTCATAGACGACTTACCCGCCAATTGGAAACCTGAGGCAGGGCAAACCACGAACATCAAAGGGATTGAATATTCCAATGATATTATTAGTCCTTTTTATCAAAGCGGAGGGAAGAAAAGGACTATAAAGTTTGACGTTTCTGACAGCAACAAAGGTAAGCAGACGACCGAAGAACTTGAAAGAATTGGTACTGATGGGAATGTATTGACTGATGCTTCCTCAACACCAGGTGCTACGAATGATATGGAAAGTGCATTGAAACAATTAGAGACTTCCGTTGAGGGAAACCCAATTAAAACCTCTATGGATGACTTAAATGCGGGAAAATTATCTGATGAAGGTATCGAAACTGCGACCAAAGAAATCGCAGCAGGGGGTAAGGGAGCATATGGGGACGATTATATTAAATCTTTGGACAATAGTTCTTTGAACTCCAAGTCCCTAAGTACTCAGTCCGCCGATGACGTGGCTACACGTGCACTGGGAACTAAAAGTAAGTTCGGATTAGGGATTGCTGCCATAGTTGTCGGAGGATGGGTTGCCAATAATTTATTATCTGATTTTGCAAGTCGACTTTGGGGTGATGATTGTACTCGAGAATACTTTGAAGAGAAGTTCCCAGATGCCTCAAATGATGAACTTGATGCTAAGGTCGAAGCGTGTCTTGACGAGGCTGCCAAAAGAATTATGTATTTAGGTGCGGCAGGTATCGGTGTAGGATTACTAATTCTCCTATTCATTACAAGTCGAATTTTCCAAAAGAAGAAGATTAAGTATGCCGCAGAGGGGTGATGACGCTTGTCGTGGATGTATGAAGGGCTCCAAGAAGATGACGCATTAGAAGATGCTCCTTGGATTATGCAATATATTGGAGTGGCGGAAGATAAAGCCAATCTTAAAACTCGATGTGAATTACTCGATGCTACGGGCAATGCATTGTCCTCTAAATTAGTTCACCCCGACATTGATAAACCAACTGACTTTCCCGTTCACACTTGGTCTGATATTCCTGAAGATTGTACTATTGCGTGGGAAGCACAAACTTTTACCTGTGATGATGAAGCAAGTTCTGACCGATTAGAATTAGAAATTTTAACGATGGATTATGTTTTATTAGCCCAATTAACTAATGATATTATTGCCGATTGGACGGTGGAGGAAATAGAAGGTCTGTTGGCAGAACTTGAAAGCGAAACTACGGAAGGCCCTTATGAAACTAAAATCTTAGAGGCTTTAGAAGAAAAAATCGATGCTAGTGCCGAAGTCGGTAATTTGATTATGCCCACTATTTACTCGGATGTCGTTCAAACAGGTGACAATGGTATGGCATCAGGTACTATACCAATCCCTGATTTTTGGCCTAAGAGTCAATATTTCCTTAATTTCCACTACGGATATTCGGCACGTTCGGAATCTTCTGAATCGGCTAAATTTAAACAATTTTTAAAAGAATGGGGAATCACTATCTTAACTCTAATTGTCGCTCTTGTTATTGTAGTTGTATTTATTGCCTCATTAATTCTAACGGGTGGCGCTAGTGGATTCGCCGTTCCAGGAATCGTATCTGCTTTTGGTACTGTAGCATTCGTGGCTGATTTAGGCTTGATGGCGCATGACTTTTTAGCGACTGGCTTTGGAATGATTGATGAGAATGCTGACGGGTGTTTGTTCCCGATGTATGGTTTTAATCACACTTATGCCTTTGGATTCAATATTGATGAAGTCACCGAAGATGCCGCTAACAATGTTAATCCTACAATTCCTCCTGAAACAATAGTGGCCGTCGAAGATTGGTTGGTCAAGAGCGATTTTTGGAGTAAAATTACTGTTTTAGGCCTCTTAGGAGGAATCAGTTTAGTAAGTTTGAAGGGGTTACTATGATTTATAATCCTTTTGATTTGTTTATCCCTTCGCAACACATGCATCGAGCCGAAACCTACTCGGCCGAGATTATCCGCAACAGTCCGTTCGGAGTGCCTTTGAAGAAATTAGGCGATTCTGAAAAAGAACGAGACACAGGAAAACTATGCGGGTCTAAGCATTTCGTCGAGACATGGGTGTCTTTAGGTGCAGTAGATGAAGAAACTGCAACCACTTTGGGCGCAATGTCCGAAGATAAAAAATACATCATACCTGGGCAATCTAATATCATCGTTGGATTTTACCCTCAAGATACTCGAGGTGGAGGGATGGTGGAGGCCTGGTTCATCGAATATATTATGACTCCGTTGATTAATACGGGTAAGGTTATTTGGGGAGCAGGAGAAGTTCTAACTATCGGCGTCGGCGATTTTATTAGTAATCCTATAAAATGGGTTTCTGATGAGGAAACTAGACGAGAAACGGCTGTCAACATTATTGAAGCAGTTCCTCAAGATAGTACTGCAGGTAGTGCTTTGACTGCCGTTGGATGTTCAGTTTACTTTTGGGGAGATGCTTGTAAAGATGATGATGGAGACTTGGATAGGGGTATTTGGTCTTACCTTGCAGAAGATTTCCGTAATGAAACAGGTACGACTACAGGATTACCCGACGATACTTATTGGGGTACTAATTATCACAGTGCAGATGCGGCTGCTCACAAGATATTAGTTACCATCACCTTAGAACGTGAAGACGGGACTAAGGTTCAAAAGCATGAAAAGTATGTCGCAGGCTCTCCTGAAGTTTATGAAGATAGTGGTGATTTATACCAAAAACCTGGCTTAGGTGTTTTTGCTATCGATGAACCTGGTACTTGGACAGTTGAGATGTCTCCAATGGCTTGGGGAACTTGTGCGAATGTGGATTGGTCTAAGTCCTACACTGTAGAAGTTCCGAAACCTGAATGGTGGGATGAACAAACCGAAACAGAGCAAGAACAAGAAGTTGAAGCATTGACTACTCAAATCAATACAAAATTAGAAGACTTAGGTATACCTGCAGGATTGACTGTGGCCACCTTTGCAGGTTTATCTATCGCAGGCGTTGCCTTCTTAAGTTATAAACTACTTAATCGGACTTAGGTGTCCAAGCAGGCAACCCTCTTTGAAAGACCGCATTTTCAGGATGGATGTAAGTGTGTTCCACATCAGGAATGTGACTTTGCACAGGAACGTCCCAAGAGTGCAATGCACGAGCGATATCATAAATACTCGCATCCTCAGGCAATTTTCGAATCTTTTTCAAGTCTTTGCTATCCAATGGCCAAACCACTTGACCTGTTTTTGGATGAATTGAATACGGACAACGAATTACACCTTGACGAAAATTACTCGACCTGTCGGCAATAGGGTATCGTTCACCGCAAGCGGCGGAGGCTATTTCTTGCACTAAAGCACCATTGTGTCGACCTAATTTCAGTAATGGGTCTTTTTGGTCAATGAAATCGACAGGCTTTTTACCTCCACACTTATAGGAATCTTCTAAATCTAAGTGAATGTGAAAACCTTTACTGCCACTGAATACCATCCGAGGAATTACATCAAAGTTATCGGCTAAGAATTGAGCCGTTTTCTCCGCTTTATCGAATGCTTTCATAGGTTCGTTGGCATCATCGAAATCGAACAACAGTGATTTACCATACCAAATCTCACTCCACTCAAGTCCTCTTTTCTCACAACCTGCAGGAGTTAGGTAATCATCCCATATCTCTTTGTATTTCTTACGAGTCATACCTTTACTTCGTAAGGAAGGCGGTAACTCACCAACTTTAGACCAGTCGATACGATTTGTACTAATAAACATTCCTAAGGTCTCGTAAGGCCAATGCATAGATTTGAACCAGTAATCGATTGACTTACTCGAGTTTAAATGAATACGTCGAACCCAAAAAGGTTTCCGACCCGTTCTTGCAAACTGCACTAATTGCACTTCACGGTCTCGGGCTTGCTCTAATAAAGCCATATGAATTGCATGATTGCCGAGCCAACGCATATTTACAAACTATTTCTATACCCGTATAAAGGTAACCTTCAAGTATCAGAAGAAGGTATGGTTACTCGAAGTCTTATGTTTCCTGTCATAAATCCTATGTATTTACAGGCTTTTCTAGATTTTCGAACACAGTATTCTAAGGAAATATACTCTCGAGAGACCCTCTCACTTCTTCAAGTCATTTTAGGTGGAGAAGGGGCAAGAATTACGGCTATTTGTAGACCTGATGTGCGAGCAGACTACACTGGTATTTCTCCTGTTTATGACGACATAGATATAGAGATAGTGCAAATTGCAACCCAAGAGTGTCTTACTACAGGCCGTCCTTTAGTATTACCCGAAAGTCTTCAATGGCGGTATGAGTTTACTCTATTTTTTGTACTCTTATTTACAAGATATGATGAACGTCCTAGAGTATTGGAATTTCAAAGTATTATGTGGGAGTTGATGAGATTTCCTCTCGAAAAAATATCTTCTAGAGAATGGAATAATCTTTGTGCTGAATATGGTTGGAATAACTTCATGCTGCATCAAGCATTAGATAGCGTATCTGATGGGTCGTGGACGGGAGACCATTGGAATTGGGGAACTTTTTCGATAAATAATGACAATGAGGCGAGGGCATTAATAAAGTCGGGGGGGGTATGGTGGTTGTCTGGAAGTAATATCGCGGACAAGGTGTGGGGAGAAGATGTGTTCGTCCCTATGAAGGCACTTCTGTATTACTTTCCAACTATCATGGAGAGACGGTGTGAACAAATTCGATTGGGAGTTACTATGAACTCTATTAAGTCATTAAATTATCCGACAGGTGCTTAACATAATACGCTCTCTTAAGTATCTTTTCTTTCTTCTTTTCGAGCCAATGACTAACGCATATTTACAAACTATTTCTATACCCATGTAAAGGTAACCTTCAAGTATCAGTAGAGTGTATTATCCCTTGAAGCCCTATGAATCCTATCATAAATCCATTATATTTGGAAACATTTTTAGAGTTTCGAACGAAGTATTCTCAAGAAATATACTCACGAGACACTCTCAGACTTCTGACTGAATTAGTCGAAGCCCAAGATGAGACGGTTACAACGTTTTTTTGTAGGCCTGAGATTCCTGGAGACTACTACAGCAGTTATCCGTCATTTGACGCCATAGATGTGGAGATAGTAGAAAAGGCCTATGACGAGTGTTTAACTACGGGCCTAGACTTGGTATTGCCAAAAAGCCTTCAATGGCGATATGAGTTTGCCCTATTTTTCTTAATCTTATTTTCAAAATATAATTTAGGTTTAGAGGATAAGTTGATGGATTTTCAACGTATTGTTTGGCAATTATTAGGATTTCCACCCGCCACATTAAATTATCGAAACTGGAATAAACTTTGTGCGGGTTCGGGGTGGAATATATACATGTTCTATCAAGCCATAGATGCAGTTGCTATTGGTTCATGGATTGGGATAGATGGTTGGTCTAGGGGCAATTGGAGTTGGATGACATTTGTTTTAGACAGTGAAGAAAGTATAGTTAACTTTGTTAACGATAATCTAGCACTTGGATGGCAGGAGAGGACTAACGCGTCTACTGCGTTTTTAAACTCGTTTATGGATTTAGCGTGGTTGTGGGTTACTGACAGAGAAACATTATACGGAGATGCTGGAGCAACGTTAATGGCCAAATTATGCGAAATAATTACATTAGGAGGTTCTATGAATCCCATTAAGTCATTAAACCATCCGAAAGGTGCTTAACATGATACGCTCTCTTAATCATCCTCAACCTTTGCCCGATGCAATTGTTCTCGAGTTAGTGAAAAGGTTCACAGGCTCACCAGGAAATGCCTTAGTTCGGTTGAATCCTAAGATTGCTCAAACGTTCAACCTCGGCGACCTTATGGATTTGCAAGAGTGGTATTATAATGGAGATGACAGTCAAGAAGATTTTGTTAAGTTTGAGTTGCTTCCGCGATTAGTTGCTGCAGTATTGGGCGAGAGTGATGTCTTTTCTGGTGCTGGACTAATTATGAAAGAATATTTAATAGATACTGCAGGCTCAATAGGAAGTGGACGTGACCAATTTTACGAGAACTTTGGCACTCGATACGAGGCTTGGAAACAAGGTCGGCTTTACGTCTCAGTTCTTGAGATTGACATTGATGGTGATTACCGCACAGGCGACTTATACATTCCGTTTTGGTTGACTGACCAACTGCTTTCGATTAATACCTTCGGAAACCTTAAAGACAAACTCCCATGGATTCTCGAGTTAGAAAGAAATGCTGTCAATGACCAATTGAATAAATTCTTATCTAATAATTCAATGTAATATCTGCGAGATAGGTTAAGGAAATAGAT
>Ga0098055_1000254_pt1 | contig 34359 bp, 57 predicted proteins | sample 17_taG_FD_75107 | JGI IMG/M metagenome (GOLD analysis project Ga0098055, IMG submission 75107) | Marine viral communities from the Subarctic Pacific Ocean - 17_ETSP_OMZ_AT15314 metaG | ecosystem: Environmental > Aquatic > Marine > Oceanic | place: Pacific Ocean | collected 2015-01-18 | reverse complement strand
TGTAGAGGAAGGACACGGCGCTCAGCTATTTGATGATGTAGCAGATAAGTATGGACTAACTAGGCGACAGCTTAGTGCTGTGTATGCAGCAGAGGTATCAGAGGCTGCTAAATTACTTGCTACCCAGCGCAACCTAGTTACCAACGGTGGCGTAAAGATTAGTAAGCTTAGTGTCGATGCGTTTAGACAGAAGTTAGACATGCTGTATGACGAAGGTATGTCACAGATATCAGGACGTGAAGCTACAGAGCTTACGCAGGCACAGCTAGATGCTATGTCTGGTGTAGGTGGTAAAGTATGGCGTGGGTTTAAAAACCTAGAAGACGCACGTAGAGCGTTCATGACATCACAGCCTGCCACCACAATGCGAAACAATATCTTTGGTGGTCTTAACGCTGGCATTGATACTGTTGATCAAATCTTCCTAGCAGCTATCAAGCGTGTAAAAGGTGATAAAGCTGCAGCACGTTCAACACTTAGAAACAGCACTAAGACTCTTACGTACTTAACAGATGATCACTATGTAGCTGAAGCCCTTACTACCATGCTATCACAGGAAGCACCTGAGAAAATGTCTCGCGTCTTTCTTAACGCAGCACAAGCAGAGGCAGCAACACAGGGTAACACACGGCTAGGACGCTTAGGTTCTGCAGCTAACGTGCTTAACACTATGTCAGACCACGTGTTTAAACGTGCTGTGATTGCCAGTGTCGTTGATCGTGAGCTAGGTACGCTGGGTAATAAGCAGCTAGGTACATCTGTGATGGATATGCTAGAGAAGGGTACTATCTCACAGCTACCTGACAATATACTAGATAAAGCTTTGAATGAGAGTTTTGCATTTACGTTCCAACGTAGGTTCGGTGGCAAAGATGCAAGTGGACTTAACCAAGCTGCAGGTAAAGCTATTAAGTTTATTCACGATTCAGGATTAACTGTAGCTATCCCCTTCCCTCGTTACATTGCATCACAGGCTAAGTTCATCAGTGACTACACGGGTCTTACTATTGCACGTAGGCTTGCATCAGGTAAAAAAGCTATTGATGAAGATTATGCACGTTTTATGACAGGTGCAGCTATGTTTGCTGGTGCTTATGCAATACAAAGAGGCAACATAGAAAAGGGACGAGAATGGTACGAAGCTGAAGCATACGATGGGCAACCATACAATGCACAGGCTGCATGGGGTCCAGCAGCGTTTACACAATGGTCTGCTAACCTTATTGCTCGTATCATGGAAGGTAAAGAAACCAAGACAGGGCCAGAACTTATTCGTGAGGCTAACAAGATTTTAGTTGGTACAGAGTTTAGACCTAATGCAGGTATCGCAGATAAGTGGGTACAAGCTATTGGTGCAGGTGATCTTACACCCGTGTTCGACTCTGTGGGTGATTACTTTGCATCTTACACATACCCACTAGCAGTAGTAAAAGATTTTTATGGGCAGTTTGACTCACGTTCATCTTTCTTTCCTGAGACACGTGATCCTACTGTAACTTCATATTACGTAAACATCCCTATCTTTGAGACAGGGTTTAACCTACGTATGTCCACCTTCCAGCGTATGTCTAGGCAGTTACCTGATTTCAATCTAAATGAAATGTCTAAGGCTCTGAAGGATACTACTGGTATTGATCTAGGTGAGACACACATGAAGGGTCTACTTAAGTATCTTGGTGGTGCATCACGTACACAGTATCAAACAATGCTTGATCCTACTAACGGTGATACAGGCTATGATATGGTGCGGTTCGATATCTTTAGTGATGGACCTATTCGTGTTAACAACCCTATGGCTAAGCAGCTTACAGGTCTTGTAGGTGTTCAACCTAAAAACGAACTACAACGTGAATTGTCACGGTTACAGATTGATCCATTTACTTTGTATAATCCTTACAGAGAAAAGAACCCAGCGCTTGAAGTACTAACACAAGCTGCACTACAGGGTGTTCTACCTGCTATGGTTAAGCAGGACGTTATGGATAGGCCCGATTACGCTACTGCAACGGATGCTGTTAAGAAACGCGCTATCACTAAATATGTTAAAACATTAATAACAGAAAAGCGTAATGTAGCAGAGGATGTTCTTAGAAAGCAGCAAGGTAAATCACCTGACTTTGATGCATACATTCGTGGTGAAGTACAGGCAATGTCATACAGAGAACAGAATGATGCTGATCTTCACTGGGAGGCATTTAGAGATAGCTTTGGGTACTCAGACATGAGTTATGAAGAGGCTCTACAATCTATCAGGAAAGACCCTGAGTTAGATGAACAAGAGAAAGAGTCACGACAGACTACATTATCTCTAATGTATCTCACGGGACAGAAAACGGTAGATAAAGCTTTCAGAGAGTTCGGTAAGCTAGCTAAATAAAAGAGGGGCCAAACGGCCCCTTTATTTTATTCCATGCATATCTGCTGCTTCTGCTGCCCACAATGTACTACTCTGAAGTTGCGTCTTGGCTTGATCAAGTTCATGACTACTGTGAAGATTGTCATCATAAAACTTTTCTAAGTATGCAGCATACTCTTTTAATGCCTGTAGGAATTGCTTCTTCTTTTTGTACATATGAGCCTGCGCTTCTGCTTCTAAACTCATAAACCTTCTTTCATAAATACCTTAACCCATTCAGCACAGATATCACTGCGTACAATGTCATCCACACCAAACTCTATAATAGGGATAGGCAACATGTGCTTCTTTGCTAGATGTATGATCTTTGATAGACCATCCGCTTCTTTCAAGTCTGACTGTTGAATATCACCATTGAGAACAATTGTACTACCCTCGCCTACACGAGTCAACAACATCTTGAGTTCATGTGTTGTGATGTTCTGTGTTTCATCAACAACTATAAAGGCATTATCAAAGCTGCGCCCACGCATAAGAGCAATAGGTGCCATTTCAATGTTTCCATTCTTTATCCCTGTGTCTAATGTACCCTTACCTAAATGCTTTTGAAGGACATCAAGTACTGGTAATGCCCACGGGTAAGTCTTTTCCTCAAGGCTACCAGGTAGGAATCCAAGGTCTTTACCAACGGCTACATGAGGACGGGTAATAACAATCTTATCAATCTCTTTGAGAGTATATAAGTCTGCTGCATAAGTAGCAGTTACATATGTTTTACCCGTCCCAGCGCACCCAAGTACAATGACCTGAGTGCTTTCACGCATTGCATCCCATAATGCTTTCTGCTTATCTGTGCGTGGACTAAAACCCGAAACTTGTTTGGATTGGCTGTTCTTGTAGTTCGTCTTTCTCCGTGTGCGTGTCTGCTTCTTTGGGAAATCCGTTATGTTCATTTAGCTTATCCAATATTTCTACTGCTTTATCAATGTCAATCAAGAACCATTCACTCTCAGTGCGTTCAGCTTTAAGCTTAGCCATTTTGTGAGCTTCTTGCTCTGTCTTACGTCTATCCTCTGAATAGATTTTATGTACTAGTTCAAAGTCTCTGAAGGGGCTACTAGTCTGATACCCTTTGAGGCGATCTTCTGCATCAACAGCCATACCTATCTTTACCCACCCTGGCCATGCCTTGTTTGTTATGGTGTAAACATAGCCATAGTCGATATTACTAATCTCACTTTGTTTAAACGTGGCATCACCTAGACAGGTATAATTGCCGGGCCTAAACATCTTATAGAGTGGGTCATTCTGCTTAATATACTTTCCACCTATATGCAATCGGTTAACATTTGATTTGCGATTATATTCATCCCCACAATCGTTACACTGCTTTCTACCCGTAGCTTTCCATGACGGACGCCAGTTAGTATCATTTAATGGACCGTCACATGTATTGCATTTAAGTTTCGTCATATTAAACTCCCATTGGAACTTCTGTGCAGAACGTTAGTACCTGCGCTTCAGGTGTTGGTCTGGTAGCCATAAGCCGTTCATGTAACACCTCCTTTGCTTGACTACAAACTTCATAGCTAGGAAAAAGGATAGGCGCTGGGTCTATCATATAGTTCTCACCCAAAAACAGTATAGCTACCAGAACATACATTAGTCTGTCTCGACTACGTATTCTTGATACAATTCCGTACCCTTCTCAACCGTGTATTCACCTGCTGGTAATACCACTTCATTAATTACACCTACGGCAATAAAGCCTGATGTAAGTGCTGTGATAATTGTTGCTAACATATTAATCTCCTTCCAGATAACTTTGCAACTCTGTATAACCACCAATGTGGTTACCCTTTGAATCCCATACTTGGGGTACTGTCTTTATATCAGCCCTTTTGAAAAGGTCAAGTACCCATCGGGATGACTCTAATGAGTAACAAGTATATGCTACCCCTTTCTTTTTGAGTAACTCTGTCGCTAATGTACAGTAGCTACAATCACTTCGTGATACGACTACGTAGGTCATCTTTTCTCCACATTAATTCATGTAGTAGTTTCTTTTGTTCATACTCAGACATGATCATCCAATCGCGTATCTCGTCTGTAGTGCGTAGGCACCCCACGCAGTGCTCACCTTCTATTCGGCAAACCTTTACGCAGGGTGACTGTACCTTACCTAAGCTGCGGTTAGGTCTACGATTTCGCATGAGTCGCCTGAACAAGCTAGCGTCTGCATAGCTGCAGTATTATCTTCTTGCTCATACTCTGATAGCTTAGTCCAATCAATGCGCTCTGGCATCTGTTCTAGTAGCTCTTCATACTGCTCTTTTGTGCAATCCTGATAAGGTGCTTGCTGATAAGTATGATCAGAGTGAGGCAGGAATGATACGCCTGACATCTCGTCAAAGTGCTTGTATACAAACGCACCCACTTCTAACCACTCACTGTCACGTACTGAGATAGTCACCGATGGTTTATGCTCACACCAGTGTCGCTGATACGTAAGCCATGTTTCTAGCTGCTCAATAGCTGTCATATCATTACGTGTAACTGCACCTGCAGGGGCTTTCTGTGGGAAGCTAAACACTGTAGTAGTGTCAGGCTTAAATACACAAGGCTCATTAGGGATACCGTTATCAATCATGAACTGTGTTAAGGGGTCTTTGTTATCACCACGTACAGTGCGTATGTAATAGGGGCTATGGCGAGAGTGTATACCACTGGCGCTATCCACCAACTGCGAGACAGTGCCTGATGGCTTGACGCAGGTAATAGCAGCGCTATGAGGGATACCAAGACGATCAGCCCACTCAACGTTAGTGGCGACAGCAATATCTCGTAAATGTGCAAGAGTCTTCTCCAATCCTTGGTTCACGGATGTCATAAGAGGGTTGTCCATGATACCTGTTAGGCTCACACCTAGTAGGCGTTCCTCTTCTGTGTTGCGCTGCCAATCCTTAGATAGGTACGGGAACTTAGTGTAGCTAGATTGAATTGTACCCAAGATTGTAGCAAATTTTACCTTACGCTCAATATCATCAATATTGTCAGTAGCACGAATAACGCACTCAGTAAGGTTGCAAAACTGCGCTGATCTGAGGACTATTTCGGAACATGGATTAGTACCAAATTCCCAATTACTATCCCTTCGGTTATATTTAGCAGCCTGTTTCTGAGATGCTTCACGGTTGAACACACCACGCTCACCTGATTTAGACTCCACAAGGGCTGTCCACTCACGCATAAACGTTTCAATATCGGGCTTCTCAGTATATGCCACAGAGTTATTCGCTAGCGCACGGTGTGCTGCTGTCTCCCACCACTGCCCTGACTTAGCGTGACGCATACGATCATCACTCAGGTTAGACAATGAGATCATAGCAGAACGGCGTACACCACCTACAACAACAATCTGTCCAATGAAACACATAAGGTCATGACATTCCATGCTTGATAGCCTACGGCCCTGTGCATTTTTGAATGTAGCTACAGCAAAGTTAAATAGTTCTACTAAAGGCGCTGGGCCTGATGCGCGTCCACCAAATGTCTTTAGTCGCGCACCTGCAGGACGTACCTTTGACACATCCCACTTAGGAATCTCACCTGTCCATAGTAGTGCCAATAGTTGACGGAACGCTTTCGCCCAACCTTCTTTGCTGTCTTTGACTACAATGGTTGTCTCGCTATCAAACAACTGTTCTGGCACCTCAGGTAGCTTGCTTATGTACTGGCGCTCTACAGAGAACCCCACACCTGTACCGCACAGTAGGATAAACATAGCCTCGTCAAAGCGTGTAGGCTTATCTACAGCCACGTAAGAACAGTTATACATACATGTGTTGTCACGTGCTGCTGCTGCCCCTGCTGTCATCATAGAGCGCATAGAGGGCATGATCTCTAGGTTAAGGATAGCCTCTTCAATTTGCTTAATGTAGCTGTCATCACCTGTGATAGGACGCACGATGTTGTCCATATAGCGTGAAACTGTTTCATCCCAATTCTCACGGCCTTTACCATCAAAATATTTAGCATAGCGTGATTTGTGAATAAATGATTGGTAGTCTGTTGGTAAGTAGTTGTTCATCTTTTATCTCCCTCTCCTGCGATTTTACCACGGCGCTTACGATCCTCTAGCTTCTGAAGGTTGTTCTTGGCTAGGTCTGCCATGTTTACGTTTAGGTCACGACACAGAGCAGCAATATACCACAGGCAATCTCCTACCTCGTCTGCAATAGCTTCACGATTAAAGGTACCGTCACGTAGGATTTTCTTTACCTTATTTGCTACTTCACCAGCTTCAGCAGCTAAACCCAGCGCTGGGTAGATCACTGCATGTTCTGCTTTATAGATAGCAGTTTGTGCAGCCTGTTCTTGATAGTCGTTCATTTCCATATTAATATAATCTCCCTGATAATACTGAAACGCTTCGATGTCTTCACGGCTTATCATGCTCTTTCCTTTACTACTAGATTGTCTATCTTTACATCATCCACGTCATACATAACATTAGTGATTAGATCATATACATCTTCTTCATGACTATCATCAAACGAGGATAGTATATTATTTTCTTCATCCATCTCTACAACAAACGTGATGCTGAACTTTTTCATTTGCGCTCTAGCTCCATTAGGTAGTGCTGTAAATACCATATGCACTTCTTAATATCCTCGACAGGCTTACCCTTGTATTTATGTCTGTGTAGATACTTTTTAGCGTTACCCTCCAAATAACCTTCGTATCCCTCTTTCGTATTTGTATCTTTGATGTAATCAATACATTCAATATCACCCATGCGGTAATGTGAAGGTTTGTTTACTGGGTCAGTACTGTCTTCAAATGTAACTGTAGTTAAAGTAGGTTCAATCTTCATGCGCTTCCCTCTGTCTTTGTCCATCTACTGAGGCGTATTACGTTGCCCTCAGTTTTGTAACCTTCTTCAGCTTCTACCTCTGCTACTGCAGCGGCGTGTGCATCTGGAAATATCTCCTGTAAGAGTAGGTTTTTATAATAATCATAATCTTCCATAAACTCAGGATAGTCTTCTAAGAAACGCTCTGTTGCCGCCATAGTGATAGCAATATCTAGTGCCATACGCATAGCGTCTTCATGTTTCTCAGGACCAAAGATAAGACCTGTGTTTAACTTACCAGACCAATCACCATTGGTATCCTCCATAGGACGTAAGACAATTGCAATCTCACCTGGTTTTACTTCATAAGACATTATGATCTCCGCTTCACTTTTAATCGTTGCTCTTTCATGCGACTACCCTTTTCAAGTAACCAACCCTCTGGTATCACGCGGTGCGCCCACTTAAAACCTTTTTGTTCACACCAATCGCAATACCTAGATTTAGCACCTTTGTAAAGCTTTGCATTAGCATTACTGAAAACGAAGCGAATGTCCAATGTAGGATGCTGCCTTTGTATTTCAACATGCTTCCTGCGATCTCCTGCGCTAAAGATACCCTTTGTTTCTATTATGATACCGTTGTCTAACTCAAAGTCTGGGGTGTATGTTCGATACTTAAGGTCTTCCCATTCTATCTTAAGCTTTTCGTACTCTACCTTTTTCTGCCTAGATTTTAGAAATGCAGCGGCCTCCTCTTCGAGGCCACTACGGTATGTACGTTTAAGATGATGTCTCTTCATCACTCTCTGCTTCATTCTCTTTTGGTAAAAGCTCTGTAGATAAACCAGACATACGAAGTTCTAAAACTTGTAGCTGATACTTTAGACGATCATAAATCTCTTTAGCAAATATGATCTCTTCATAGATTTTCATCTGCTCTTCGTTAAAATCATCTGTATATAGTTCTTTATCATTCACAACAATCTTAGGCATTTCCATCTCCTATAAAAACATAATCTACTTCTGGGGGGTTTGCTGACTTAGAGGCTAAGCTAGGCACTGTCTTTAGAGTAGGGTGACATTTATGTTTGAAGTTACAAAACTTACACGCGCTGGGTAACACAATGTTACCTGTAGGCTTACGATAGTATGTCTCAGGCACAGGCTCAAAGCAGCGCTCAAACGGTGCGTCACTATCAATGTAATCTACTAAGCTTTGTATATCATCCAGTACAGCTTCTTTGTCTACCTCAGAGGCATCCACGTACTTGAACTCACCATTGCCTTTGTTGACTACCCACCAACCACCAACATCTTTACCTGCTGCTGTGGCGTACCCTACAAGCTGTGCGATGTAGCCAAAGCTATCACCTTGCGCTAGGGCATCAAAGGATGCAAACTTGTTCTTGTATGACCACGGGGATGCAGATTTAACATCGTCAATCTTGCCATCCATTTCCATATCGTACTCACCATTAATCTCTTTGCCATTCTTAAGCTTAAGAGTAACGTGATCATTGTCTTTGAAATCCTGACCTGCAGCACGTAGTAAACCTTTGAACACAGCCTCAACGATATCGCCAAGGATCATGTTCATCAGGAAGTGTGGAGGCAGAGGTGTCTTGTCCTTAGGATCGTTCTTCTCAAACCACAACTGGCACTTAGGCTTACCTATGTTAGACATACGTAGCTTAAACTCGTCACGTGGGCCTGAGTTAAACTGTTTGTTCAACGCAGCCTCAACATCGGAGGCAACCTGTTTGGTCACCTCCTCTGTCATTGACGATTCACCAGCCATAGCTTTCTGCAAGAAACTGTAGACAGCTAATTCAGCAGGGTGGTTCATTACTCGTCCACCTCTACAAAATCATTGTTTAGGATTTCTTGAACAAGCCCTTCGTCTTCATCAGTATGCCCCTTTGCACGTTCATGGTGTAGATCAAGAATCTTACCATTGCTGTACTCAATTAGCTCAATGAAATCTTTGAGCATACCATTGTCTGCCTCAGCAATATCAATGCGATCACCTAGTGATGCTTCGATCTTACCAAACTTAGCACCTGTTGGGATGCTATCCTCTACGCCTACCAATTTAACAGTAGACATGATTGGCAGGACGTTCTTGCGCTGCAAACCATTCAACACTGAGTCAATGCTCTTCAGTGATTGACGATTCTTTACATCCATCACAAACGGCTCATCAACGAACTCACCACTGACAGGCTGACCTTGCTCATCAGTAGGGTTGTCTAGAGTTACAGTACCATAGAATACTTTGACGCGCTTAACACTACGTATGACCCGCTTAGTTTCCTCTGGTAGGGACTGGAAATCTTCGATGTAACCTGAAGGACGCCCTAGGTTTAGACCACCAATGCTATCCTTTAGATCGCCATTCAATGAGTTAGACAAGACAGATTTCTCCATCTCTTCTGTCTCACTGTTCCAACGCTGCCATTGGTTGCGCTGGGCGAAGATGCGAATAGAGATACCTGTGCTATACACTGTGGTATCACCTTTTGTGAAAGTAAAAGCACCAATAGGGATAACCTCTGTTTTGATTGCTTTACCGTTGTACTCCACCTCACCCATGATAGGTTGATGGATCATACCAAGCCGCGCAATAGACGGTGTTGACTCAGCAGGGGCTGTAGATGATACGCCCATTAGTTCTGCCATTGATTGACCGCGCTCTGTTGCGATTGCTAGTTCTGTACTCATTTCTATACCTTTCTATAGAGTCAAAAGAGTCTTAGTTATACACTATACATCAACTGTGTCAAGCCAGTTTGAACCGATTTTTGCTTCTAATAATAGAGGGACATTCATCTCTACATCATAAGCTTCTTTGATCAACTTGTTTAAGTCGTTGTTCATATCATTGACCATCTGTATAACCTGTTGTTCTTCATCAGGATGTACATCTACAACCATTGAATCATGCACTGTATTCACAAGGCAAGACTCCATACGCTGCAACCGTTTGTGCATTTCGTTTAGTACAACAGGGACAACATCACCTGTGGCAAAACCCTGCACGGGGTAGTTCTTGATCATAGTGAAGTGTGTAGGTGTACCGCTACTACGGCGTGTGACCTCAGGGAAAGCATACTGTCGGCCTGACACGTTAGTTATTTTCATGAAGCGTAAAGCTTCTTCACCTAACTTTTTGTGCCATGCAGCTATACCTTTATACTTTTCAATGAAGTGTGTGTAGTAGGCTTGTTCAGCTTTAGTTCTTCCATACCCAGTAGCTCCGAAGAGTGGTGCAAAGGTGTGTTCTTTTGCTTCTTGCCTTGTCGTTGGCTGACCTGCATCAGAGATAACTTTTGCTGTATAGCTGTGTACGTCAAATCCTGTTGAGATTTCATCCATCGCAGTGTCATCCTGCGCGAGAAATGCTGCCGTGCGAAATTCCAATTGGGCAAAGTCGGCCTCCATAATTTTACCAGTGTTCCACCGTGAGACAAATACCCTCTTTATAGGAAAGGTACCACCTCTTGGCATGTTTTGCATATTAGGATTTCTTCCAGAAAATCTACCTGTATGCGTGATTGATTGTGTAAGCTGTACATGTAAGTAGGAAGTGTTTGATTTTCTATAAGTATCAATACCATTAACAAAGCTAGTAATGTAACTAGAAACAGCAGAATGGCGCATAAGGTCACCAAGGAAGCGAACAGCATCATCCATGTTGTTGTTTTTAGCAGTGACCATAAGCTTTTCCAATTGCTTCTTTGATGTTGAGAAGCCACTGTTGCTAGCCCATTCTTTACTTGGGGCTGTGAACTTAAGACCCGCGACTTGGTTTGTTTCCATAAGTTTAAACCCACGGGCATCACATTCCTTACATTTGTTTGGTTTGGCATACTTACTGCCATCTTTCTTTACCTTATAAACTTTCCCCTTACCATAACAAGATTCGCATTGATACGCCTTAGTCTTGAATATCGTTTCGGAGTTCGCTTTAACGGCTTCTTTAAATTCTTGTGCATTTGATGTAAATTCAAATAAGCCCTCCCAATCTTTTTTGTCTTTGGGTTTGCGGCTGAAGATAACTTGCGATTTCTGTTCGGGGGATGCAAGATTAACAGGGGTATCGCCCATGAGGGAGCGTACCTTCTCTTGGAGCCTCTCTTCGATCTCTGCTTTTTCTTTTTCAAATTCATCTCTTACTCGCTGTAACTCTTGAACATCGACTCTGAATCCGTGCATACGCATGTGGGTAAGCGTTTTACAGGTTTCGAAGGTAATGTCTCTGACTCTACAAAGGGAACTGGACTTGGGGTCTGCGTAGTCACGTTGTTGGGCCGCGAACAACTCACTAGTTGTGAGGAGGTCAGCCCTAAGATAAAGGCTAAGAGAATGTAAATCCGTTTCATTTGTATTGATCCCTTGCTTGATACACTTACTTAGATAATCTTCCTTCTGTTCAGCTAGCCCACGTGTCTCTGCTACAGCAGCTAAGCTTAAAGGCTTCTCAACACCACGATGCAAGATATACTCTGCTAATAGCGTATCCCATATAGCACCGTCATACTTGAACCCAGCTTCCCATATCCACATCAGATCATGGCTACCGTTGTGCATGATTAGTAGGTCAGTCATGTCTAGTATTTCTTGAACTAACTTATGCCCAGCGCCTGATGTATCTTTCTTCTCATTGTGATCAAATGTTACAATATGTAACTCTTCGTGATTGTCAGCATTGACCATACCAATCTGCGTCAGGGTATTTCCTGGCTCAAACGGATCATTAAGAATTTTACCATCGCGCCATGTAACGCTGTTCTCTACATCTAATACTAGTCTCATGTCTCACCTCATGCTGAATAGATTGAGCGTGAACCATCAAGTACACAGGTAATCTTACCTTGGAATCCATTCAGTTTATTCTTTGCTAGGTTCAAGTGACGAACTGGGTCTTCATCCTCACCCTCTGCCTGTTGTGTCTTGCCTATCAATACCATCAGGTCAGCCTCACTTGCCTTGCCTGTTTTACTTCCTTCCATCATAGACTGATTCAGGTCTGCTTTACCTTCAGCCTCTGCGCTTAACTGTGACATCCATATCACACAACAGTCATACTGCTTAGCAATGTTACGAGAATGGATAGCTGCTGCTTTAAGTGTGATATCGCTACGTTCACTCTTTATATCTGCGAACTTATCGCCCATGTCAAGTACTACGATATCAGGTTTCTCAAACTTAACTACTGACTCAACCCAATCCATACCCTTACCTGTGCTATCCTTGAACTGAATATTCTGACGTACAGGTTCGTACCTCTTGTGTGCTAGGGCTTTGTTCTCTCGTACCTCTTTCATCGTCATGTTAGATGATGCGCTGATGTAGCGTGAAGCCACACGTGTGTATGCCTCCTCATTACACAACACAATACACTTGGCACCTTGATGTGCAAAACCACCGTCTGCCGCTATAATAGAGGCATGAAAAGAAGTTTTCCCAGTATTAGGCCGTGCGCCCACGATAACAAGATGACCACCGCTAACACCTTCCACCCGACGAGCCAAGGAAGATATGTTAAACTTCCACTTGGACTCCAACGCTGTTGCATCAAGTATTGTATCAAGGCTATTGTCATCCCACTCCACGCGGAGATTAGGAGTAAAATCATTTTTAAAGTCCTCCAATAATTGACGTAGAGGTTGTAAGCTATTCTCTGTACCGTTTACAAAGTCAAAGCCTAGGTTTGCAACTTGGTCACCCACATACTGTTGGAACAATTGTGATAACGTATCCTCTGCGATCTCTTGTTTGATAGGCTCAGTGATCTCAATACGTTTGAATAGATCATCATAGGCACCACGTGTAGCTGTTGTCATACTGGCGTTCATGCGGTTGAACACAGCCTGTAGGTCAGCAACTGTCATGTCACCATCGTAAGCTTCCATTGCACCATCTAGTGCTTGTTTAATCTTACGTACATCTTTGCTAAAGATTTTATCAGGGCAACGGATACCCTTGTGGTTATCATAAAACTCACGATTGAGTAGCGTCTTAATTAGAGCTAGTTCCATCATCGTCAAAGTCTCCTCTTATAAATTTAAACATAACCTCAGTGGCTGCTAAAGGCCACAAGATTGCAAAGCGTAGTGAGACATCTCTTCCTTCACTGTCCTGCGCTTCTATTACTAAAGCCAAGAAGGGTATAGCAAGTAGATACATTACAAACATACCCTTGAAAAACTCTATCATTCTTCCTCCAAACAGAAACCACAAAAGTTATCTTGCGCTGGGCCACCGCAGCTTACGCATTTTCTCCATACACTGTTGGCTTTTTTCCTTTGCTTTGCTCTTTTACGTTCTTCATCTGTCATTGGACTAATTTGTTTAGCTCTATCAATGAACCACTCGTTTGGTAGTGGCTTACGTCCTTCAGGTAGTTTCGTCATCTGTCTCATACCTTATGTGATCTTGTATAAAGTCATATACTATCTGCAAGTCTAGCTTGGCTGCTGCACAATACAAGACTAGCTTCAGCCCTTCTTCTTGTAATAACTTAGCACAGTTGCTATCAAGGTGGAACTGATAGGTGGCACTGCCATCCTCGTGTTCCTCTACTTGTTCTACTCCAATTACTCCAGTCATTGTTTATCCTTTATACATACTAGCTGTGCTTCTTGTGGTACTTGATTCTCAAACTCCTCATATGCATGAAAGCAGGCATACATAGAAGGGTACATACCTAGTGTGTTAACATAAGGTCTACCTTCGTGTAGGAATACAAGAACCAAAAGCCAAGTCATTCTTCATACATCCTTAACGCTTCCCACGATTCAGGGTACAGCTTCATCATAACATCTTCGATCTTCTCAGCTACAATACGTGTCTCAGCTTGTGTGTCTTCCTTCAGGCGTAGGCCACACATCTTAGCGAAAGTGAACAGTGTACCAGACCAATACCACTCTGTCATCATAGACTGTGGTAGGTGCATACGTGCTTGCTCTGGTGACACACCTTCATCTAGCTGCTGTTTGTATAGCTGCAGCATTACGTTGTTGTGATACTCTACGTTAGCGTTAGTCTTTACTTCACCTTCACTGCCTTGCTTCTTATCAGCACTACGTCCTCGCCATATATCAGGTACGTAAAACTCTGGCTCACTATCCACATACCTACGGCTGATCTCATTCCACGGCATGTATTCGTGCTTGACTAACTGACGCGCTACAAACACTGGTGCCTTAACGTGAAACGTAACAAACGTGTGATTGAAGGGTGATTTGTGATTATGCTTTGCAAGGTAGCGGATCAGCCTAGCATCCTTAGGTTTAAGGACTAAATCTTCACCGTAATGAATACGTGGCATCCACTCTGATTTTTTACCAAAGCTAACACGCGCTGCGTTAACTACTGATAGGTCACTACCCATGTGATCAATATATGTTGCTTCAATCATCTGCATACCTCTGTCAATTTCTCCATGTCCTCGTCCATGCGATACTTAATATCATCAAGTAAACTAACTGCAATAGTTTTTATGCCTGTCCATAGTTCTATCTCTCTGCGATACTCAATCGTTTTACCTACAGCATCAGGATCAAGAGCGATCACCACCTTCTCAAACTCTCCAATCTTTGCAAAGTGTTTAGGGTTCATAGATGTACCAAGGATCGCCATAGCTGTCACGTTTGGAAACTCTTGTGCTGCAACAATAGCTGACACAACATCCTCAACCACGAGGCAAACCTGGCCCGTGCCAATCGTGTAGTAGTTAGCTTCACCAGTGTAGCGATACCACTTGGGATGTGCTTTCTTACCCACAGCCCTGCCTATCGCATCAATCATTCTGCCCTTGTAGTAGATTGGAAAGACAACGCGCTCCTGCTGTACATCATACATGCTCTTGCCTAGCGAGATACCCCAGCGCCTTACAAAGCGTTTGTGCTTGCTGTGTATCTGCTGTGGTCTAACTACCTGCGCTGGGATTTCCCATGTGTCAGGCTCTTTCTTAACTAACTCTAGTTTTGGTTTCATGTGTCGCCTTATCTCCGCTGCTGTCATGTCGGTATCAAATACACCGCCTACATCACAACCTAGCTTATAACAGTTATACTTCAATACACCTGCATCTTTGCTTGCACTGAAGGTGTTCTTACCTTTGCAGAACGGACAATCCCCACGCCAACTACCTGCGTATGTCATCTCCTCTGCGAAATCTCTATGCTTCTGCCAATTACTCATTATCTCTTCCTCTGGCTGCTAATGCTTTACTTGCTCCACTGAATGTATTTACACGATATGGCACCATAGATGCAAACGTTTTATGTCCAGTTACTTGAATAATGTTACCCTCAGATACACCACCCTCCATCATTTCTGTCACTGCAGTGCGCCGTAAATCCATAGCTGTAAGTTCAAGTGGTAGATTAGCTTCGACTAGTACGGCATTGATAAGAGGAGCTATTTCTCCTTTGTCATACGGTGTGTAAGCACCTGATCTTGGTGTAACACGGGGTGCTACATACTCAGGTGATACTTTTATAAAATGTTCTTTCTGTTGGCGTAGCATGTCGCAAAGACTCTGCGAGATAGGGAGATGTACCTCCGCATGTCTTTTGCTCTGCGTCATGTCAAGGCGGCAATGATCAAGGTCTAGCCCATCCCATGTAAGTAAACGCATGTCACCTACACGTTGTCCCCAATCATATGCCATATGAACAATCAGCCCAATGCTACGCCAACGAAAGTCGCTGTAAGCTGTGTCTAGAAAAGTAAATACTTGTTGCTCCGTCCATAACTGCCGACGAGGTTCAGTAGTTTGGGTTTGCACTAAGCTTACTGGGTTGTGCTCCATAACGTCATACCGCATTGCATGTTTCCAGACCACGGAAAGGCAAGACTTGCGATAGTTTGCAGCACGTACACCTGAGGTCAACCACTCCTCATAAGCCTGAGTCAAGTGTCTTACTTTAATATTCTTACAGCGATAACCCCCAAGAAACTTACGCTCCACACGAGTCTCACATACCTTCTTTAGATGCGCCTCGTAATCCTTCTGTGTAGAAGCCGATAACTTACGAAACGCTGAAGAGTGTAGATAGAATTTAACTATCTCTCTGAGTGTTGCACCTTCTTTGGGGATATCCATATTACCATTGTCTCCTCTATACGTTTACCCAAGGGTGAGCATTTATAACATAATGTATTTTTACTTCACCATCAGGCCACTCTTGATACAGTTCTGCTAAACTAGCAGCAGCTTTTTTTACTTTATCAATAAAGCTATCTTCTGCACCATCACCACTATTTACAGGTACTACCGCTACAACATGTGTACTGTGTTTTGGTTTAGTACCTATAATAACATAGTCAACTGCTGTTACATAGATCACTGCGTCATTATGATCATACGTTTTAATCTTGAATGTTTTATCTTGTAACATCACCATTGTCTCCTTGTCTTCCAGTAGGACCAACACCTATTGCAATGATCCTTACCAAATACTCCATCAATAAGCCAAACTATATTCGCCTTACCATTTCTTCTCCACTCCCAATTCCTGGCTGAGAATGTTTGATTGAGGTTCCCACCAAATATTACATTAATGAGAACGCTCAATGCTGTTGCTACCTTTATGAAGTAACGTTTAGTTTGCATATTCGTACAGCAAGTAAACGAAAGGGTAGAACAAGTATGCCATTATTAAAACTCTGGATACCATACCTCACCTTTATCTACGTAGTTACGTTTAACATCATCAAGTGTAGCTTCGAGTGGGCCTACATCTGCATCAGGATTAAGCCATAGGGCATCATCAATCTCACGCATCAACTTATTGTAGTACCCTGTTGCAGGTAGTAGGTGTGTTGTATTAAACAACGGGAGTGATTTTTGCGTATCCATTTTTCATCTTCCTCTGTAATGCTTCTGCCTCACCTTTATCATTAGTAGTAAAGTGTGCAAACCTAAAACCTTTCTCTGTAAAGAAATCTACTCGAAAGCCTACTAAGTGATATTCTTTTGCTCTAGTATATGCTGGCATTATGATGCCTCCTCTGTGATTAAGTGGTAGCGTACATAACGCTGACCTGTTACTGGATGTGCTTTACGTACACGGTTGAACTTAACACCATACCCTTCCAAGTCACAGATGCGGCGTGACAGTGACATGATTTTGTACTGCGTAATCGCATCAAGTGTAGAGATACTTCCTACTGTTTGTAGGTGCTTCATGATTGTATCAAGTTGCTTTGAGTTTGCCATATCTTGTCTCCTTCTATAGCAATTTAAGTTGTACAGGCTCTTCATATATGCTGTCAAGCCTTGGATGTAAAACTTCTGAAAATTCTATATCACAGAAGTTACCACAATCAGGCATAATCATTTTTTGATTGCGCCCTGCTTCGGGGTCAAGCTCATCCAAGAATGTATTGCGGATGCAACTGTTACCCACTTCTCTTTCTGCCTTAGCCATCTTGTCAAACGCTTCAGGAAAGTCTCTGCGTATTTTATTCCAGTACCCCTTGCCACCTTTGACACAGCCAATGCAGTTGTTGTTACCATAGCCTAGTTTGTACATAAGAGGGCGTTCTATGCCTTGCTTCTCTAGGTAGTACAAACATTCAGGCTTATTCATTTTATTTTCAATGAGTGGAAACAGAGGTTTAGCGTCAGGGTATTGCTCTTGGAAACGGATAGCTCTATTAACTTCCTTCTTGGTGTATTCAAACCCAAAGACCTGCGCCTTGTAGTCCAACTCTCTCTCTAGTCTCTGACGTACACGTTTCTTAAGTATCAGTGTACATCTTGCACCTGCTGGACCATTGACGTATTTATCTTTGGTGATAACGTCGAACTGGTCTTTGTACTTCTCAGGCGCACGTTCTACTCGTATCTCTCTACCGTACCACTCCTCACACTCCTTCTTAAAACGTTCATTGTCAGGGTGTGCGCTGTCGATAGCAAAGTAGATAGGCTCTACATTGTCTACTCCAAACTCGTCAATAGCTAGCTTAGTTGCTACCGCACTTGTTACCCCAGCGCTCCACCATGCAATGATCTTCATCTTATTTCTCCTTTGCCCATTCACGCAGATCACGTTCTGCTCTCTCGTCTGCTCTGTCTGTGTATGTGCATACACCTTCGTCAATCAATCTCTTGGCTGTGCGTCCATACCATCCTTGAAGTTCCCAAGCCCTGCCTGTGTCAATCAGGTATTGCCAAGCTTCTATTTCCTCTTCGTTGTCAGCAGGTACTAGCTGCTCACATATTTCAATCGCTAACTGCAAGTTCATAAAAACCTCTCCTCTCAGGGTCATAACTCAAGTCTTGTTCTATCGCTATGTTGCCGTGACTGTCAAACTCTAATCCTAACTCTTCCATAATGTAGGCCATGGCTGACTTGTAATCGTCCACAAATTCTGTGTCCAGTTCATCTTCGGGTAGTTTCTCCAATGCTTGCCATACTGTATTTACCCATGTTCTGCTATCAAATCTATGTAGTTTCATTTTACCACCTCAATAAAGCCAAAGCCACCACCGTTACCTTCTTCATCCATGCTTAGGGTAAGCTCTACCTTTTGCCCCATCACAGACAGTGTGAATACGGGCATAGGTTCGAGCAGAAATTCGTCCTCATACCAATCAAAGTTAGTGATAGTGCCACCGATTAGCTGTGAATAATATTTATTAATGTCCATAGTTTATGCCTCCCGTGATGCAAAGTCTGTTGCTGCGTTTACAAATTCTTCGTAGTAGTGACCGTGGTAATAACCATTGTCTGTGTGGTTGTGTAGCCATGTCACCCAAGGGTGTCGCTTGTTGTCTGTCTTACACAGTACAATTTCCAAGTGTTCCCATAGTGGGTGTGGCTTGCTTGTGATTACTCTACGTTTCATCCGTTGTATCCTTCTAGTGCGTTCCAAATTAGGTTCCAATCGCCATCATAGGCTTTGCGTTTGATTAGTACTTCGCCTGTGTCGTAGTGCTTTACCGTAATAAAGCCTTTATCATCTAGGGTGACTATACATCTTGCTGTACCTAAACGTTTCTGTGTCATTATGCTACCTCCTGCACGAATCCTGTTGTGTCCTTCTTAGCTTTGCCCTTGGCGTATAGCTTGACGATGTGTGACTGTGGGTCTGTGAACCGTAGGTCATCTTTGTCACCATCAATCACAGGCACACCGCGCCATGTATCCTTAGTGTATACATCACGGAATACCACAGCCACAGACATGCCTTGCGCTAGTGCTGTGTCTAGCTTGGCTGCGTAGTCAGCGTTTGCGCCTGAGTATGACCATGTGAGATGATAATTGCGGATGCCTGACACCTTGCGGTTGGCAATCTTGGTGTAGTCGTAGAACTGGACATTTGGGAATATCTGAAAGATCGTTAGGTCAGCTTCGAAGTTTTCTGTCTTTTGCTTCACCTTGATCAGTTCCCACCGTATGTCTGTTGTACCGTTGAGCCGTACCACAGGTTTGATACCGCGTTTAAAACAATACGTCTGAAACTTGCGTATGTCCTCGACTAGTTGCTGCATGAAACTGTCACGGTCACGGTAGAACCATTCAGCTTTGCGCTGTCGTGCTGTCTGTACGTTAGACATTGCGCCACGTCCTGCAGTGTAGAGGCAAGCTTCGATGCATTGTGCGATTGCCGCCATGCTGCATGAATTGAATAGCTTGCCATCCACCATCACCTTGTAAGGTGTCATGTAGAGGATAGCGGTTAGGTACTCGCTACCGTCACCCTTGATTGTCTTTGCGTTATTGCCAACGCCTATAAGTTTATATGTCATGTCTTACCCTCTCACTATATACTCTAACCCTGCCATTGCATGGTTGTCTTGCCACTCTTCAAACTCTTCGTCTGTGGCTAGTCTTGTATCCTCGTCCCAATCTGTCAAGTCTTTTAGTGTATTCCACCCTAGATCACTTTGGTTGGGGTTGGGTGTGTCTGTCAATGTGCCATCGTCTTGTAAGTAAAACGGCCACCCGTCTGATGCTATGTAAAGTTTCATGTCTACCTCCTAAACATAATCCATAAAAAGGGCGCACCTATCCTGTCGATTTCCAGTCGCCCTTCAAAAGATTATATCGTTAACCGTGCTTTGCATTTGCCGCACGCCACCCTTTCAGCCATGGACGCCCTTTGTGAGACTGTATCTATATGATACCACGCCACGCCGTTTGCCGCCTATCGGTGCCACCTAGTCGCAACCAAGTGTGGAATGTTTTGTCGTATTGTCAGATGCACCATTCCGTAGAACATCCAAGGGGCTTGCGCCTATGTCAAATAACGTGGTCCTTTCTCTACACCGCGTAGGGCTTGCTAGGCCAATGTCTCTCGAAGCTGTATCCTCCTATGTGTCTATGCGTTTCGTTTCGTTAGTGTGTGATGCAGGGCTTTCCACCGTGCTTGTCTTAGGACGCTGTCAGACTTTGGATCAAGGCGCTTGGCTACTCGCTGTCTAACTTGTCGCTTTCGATGTGATTATTTAAAGCAAATCAAAACAGGTATGTAAACCCACCTAGAGCAACTTTCTTATAAGCTATTGATTTTAAACGAAACAAAGTTGAATTGCGATTCACGCGCGTATACGGGTACATATTATCCGCGATAAAAGCTTTTATTTGTGATCACATTTGTGGGGTGTGTCTTAATTTGTGATCACATGGGGTAGGGTATATTATGCACGTCTTTTGTATTTGTGATCACAAAAGTAAAAACCCAACAAAATCAACACACTAGCACTATCTACTGATAAACTATCAGTTAATTTATTCAATAAAATCAGTAGCTTAACACCCTTAGCCGGGATAAAAATACAAAATCATATATATGAATACTTGAATGTGGACCCTGCGAGGGCCATGCGGGGTATGGCGGTACACGTATATGTACAAATACACAGAAGTGATTTTTAGTTTTAGCAACTTATACGGGTATTTCATGTATATACACCAGTATATTAATCACAATATGTTACAATACTGTAATATTTAGCAGAAAGGGGGTTGACTAGGGGTAAAATATAGGTACAACTGCGGAGCAGGAGCAGCAGAGTTAAACTTTTAGTGTATTAACATAAATAAAGTAATAAATAATAAATAGTTAAACTTTATATAAGAGTGTTGCAATAAAGAAAGTGGACATAGGTAGAGTTTAACTCTTGACATATTCACTATTTTATATGTATACTATTATCAAGTAACACACAATAATAAGTATAAACATAATAGTGTTACACTATAGGTACGTGTCACGAATATATGTGTCACTCTTCCTCTTGTCTCCTCTCCCTCACACGTAGTTTGCGACACGTACCTTTTTTTCTTACAAAGGTATTGACAATGAAACGTAAGCATATACAACTATATGCAGGTGATAACGTTATTGAAGAGTTTTACTCCGCTATAGCCGAAGGTAACTCTCGTAAATTACAACGCATACATATTCCCCGTAGTGATGTATTCTATGTTCGTGCTGCAATAGAGCAGGACACTGGAGTTAGGTACTCCTTAGACCATGTAGAACGAGCTATGTACTTAGAGGGTATGCTTGATCGCAAAGATGTATTAGACCCTGATAGAGAGCGAGACTATGGATAACCTAAAACTACCTATAGCACTTGTGCTTGCTATGGCTGCTCAGCTAGCAGGCGGTGTGTGGTGGGTATCACAACAGGCAGCAACTATTGCTAGCCTTGAAGAGTCTGTACAGCAGTTTGCTAGTAAGATGGCGGTAGAGGATAGCGTCAATCTGAAGCGTGATGTGCAGGATAACGCAGACTACATAGCTGGTGCGTTTGACGAGATAGATGAACTTTGGGAAGAGACTGAAGAGTTGTGGGACGAGGCAGCATCAATGGCAACCCATATGACTAGTATCATGCAGCTACAGCAAAGAGTTGCATTACTAGAAAACAGCTTAAAGTTTCTTAACAGAGTGGACACCCCTAAATCTGATATGCGGTAATGGACCCCGTTTCCTGCATAGCTTTAGCCAGTGGCGCTTATAAAACGCTTAAGGCAGCTATATCCACGGGTAAGGATATACAGTCTATGGGTAGTACTTTGGCTACTTGGGGTAAAGCTGTATCAGATTTTAGTAAGCTAGAGGAGCGTTCTAAGAATCCACCTTGGTGGGAAAAGACGTTCAAGGGTAGCGACGAAGAAAACGCTATACTCATTTGGAATCAGCGCCGTAAGCTGGACGAAATGAGAAAAACTATTAAGGATGAAATATCTTTTTTGTATGGGCCATCAGCTTGGGAAGAGGTTCTACGTATCGAAGCAGAGCAAAGGCGTATACGAAAAGAAGCTGCATATGCTAAGCAAGAGTTTGTGGATAAATTGATTAACTGGACAGCAGGCTTAGCTATTGCTATAATAGGGTTAGGAACTCTAGTTTTTATTATTTACTTAGTAGGAGTGTCCCAAGGTAGATGGTAGATGAGACTAGTCGAGATAGGCAGATTAAAGTATGCTTTATATGACGACAACGGCAAACTACTTATATTAACGTCTTACAAACGGATAGCTGAGAATATGGCACGAGACTACAAAAAAGAGTATAAGAACTATCAGGGTAAGCCAACCCAGCGCAAACGTAATGATGCACGTAAAACAGCTAGACGTAAGATGGAAAAGGCTGGTAAGGTTCGCAAGGGTGATGGCAAAGATGTGGATCACAAAGATGGCAACCCTAAGAATAACAGTAGTAAGAACCTAAGAGTTACCAGTAAGTCAAAGAACCGTAGCTTTAAGCGTACTAAAACAGCAGGAAAAGCATAATGGCTAAACCAGCAAAAGGCAAAATGTTTGCTAAGAAAGTTAAGAACTCGAAGACAGGACGTACTCGTACTGTATCGTTTGGACAATCTGGTAAAGCTAAGGATGGTGGTAAACGTATTCGTCCTGGTACTAGCAAGGGTGACTCATACTGCGCACGTAGCGCTGGGCAAATGAAAAAACACCCTAAAGCAGCTAAAGACCCGAATAGCCCATTGCGTTTATCCCGCGCTAAGTGGAAGTGTAGTGGTACTAAATCGCGGAGATCATAATGCCTACACCTACGAATAAGAAACTATATGCACGTGTAAAGGCAGAGGCTAAGAAGAAGTTTGACGTATGGCCCAGCGCATATGCATCAGCTTGGTTAACTAAAACCTATAAAGCACGTGGGGGCAAATACAGTGGCAGCAAAGCAAACAAAGTCAAAAAGTAAAAAAGGTGGCTTAGGTAAGTGGTTTGGTGAGCAGTGGACTGACGTTAAGACAGGCAAACCCTGTGGTCGTAGCTCAGCTAGTAAATCAAAACGCCCTTACCCAGCTTGTAGACCTAAAGCAGTAGCAGGTAAGATTAGCAAGAAAGAAGCAGCTAAGAAAACGGGACCAAAGAAAGTTAAGTGGTCTACGACAGCATCAGGTAGGAAGAGAAAGTAATGGCAAAGACTAAATGTCCTAAGTGTAAAGGTAAAGGCTGCTCTCATTGTGGCGGCACAGGGTATCACAACAACATGAATGAAGGTGGAATGATGAACGCAGGTATGAAAGCTTTGAAAAAAGAAGCACCAGAAGTAGCTAAGAAAATGGGTTATGGCTACGGTGGTATGACTAAAAAGATGAAGATGAACAAAGGTGGCTATTGTGGTGCATCTAACCCAGCAGAACGTCCTATGAAAATGGCGCATGGTGGAATGGTACATAAGAAGAAAAAATAATGAGCTACTTTAATAAATATGAAAAAGCTTTAACAAAAGCTGGCTACCGTCTAAACGGTAAAAATGTTTATGATTCACGAGGTAATCATGCAGCACTGGAGGACCGTTTTGGTAACGCTTACATTAATGATCCTAAAGTTAAGGCGCTACTTGAAGCTGAAGATGCTAAACCTATTGAGAAAGTTAAAAAGGCTGTCAAGAAAGTTACTCCGAAACTGAAGAAGGTACGTGCTCGTAACGCAGATGGAACTCTTCGTGGTGACGATCCTAGCACACCTGATGTTAATGAGGCGTGGACATACGTAGAGGATAAGTAATGGCACTTAATCAGTTAGGTAGGCCAGCTAGACGAAAATCTGTGTATGGTCATAATACAGGAACTACAACAGAGACAATCTATACCTGCCCACCTAACTGTACTACAGAGGTGACCTTCATTCACGTACATAACTCTAGTGGTAATACTAATATAGAGATTGAGTGGTATATTTCTGCAGATAACTATACATCCCATTTCTTAGAAGGTAAAAACCTAGGCGCAGGTGAGTACGTACAGTTCCCTGATATTGAACTTGTACTACAGGCTGGTGATGAAATAAGAGTAACACCTGCAACAGCAGCACATGTTGATAGTATTATGACTGTTACAGAAACCTTTGCTCAAACTAGATCATAACGGGTATGCAATAATAGGTACTACTACCTGACCTAATCATATGTATAACTATCTCCTGCATACAACAAAGGAGAACGTTATGCTAAACTTTCTAAAACGTGTATTCAAAGCAATTGAAGTAGCACAACAAAAACGCGCAGACTACAGACTACTACATATGCTATCTGAGCGTGAACTACGTGACCTAGGCATTGGTCGCTCACAGATTAAGGAAATCATCTATGGCGAGGAATCTAACGGAAAAGCAGCTTAAGTTCCTTGAGGTACTATTCGATGAAGCTGGCGGTGATGTTGTTACAGCTAAGAAACTGGCAGGTTATGCACCTGAGTCCAGCACTGCAGCAATTGTGGAATCTCTAAAAGATGAAATTGCAGATAAAACACGTACTTACTTTGCTCGTACTGCGCCCAAAGCTGCTATGGCTATGGTTGGCGCTTTATATGATCCTACTGAATTAGGCATCAAAGAAAAGATGGTAGCAGCAAAAGACTTGCTAGATCGTGCAGGACTTGGTAAAGTAGATAAAGTAGATGTCACTAGTGGTGGTGGCGGTATATTTTATTTACCACCAAAAGAAGGTACGAACGAATAAGTAAACCTATAATAATCCCTGAGAGGGAGTTAGGCTTTTGGCAGTTGCCTCTCCCTCCCAAGAAACACAACAAACAATGGCACACAATAGTTCGGGTAACAAAGAAAATACCGTGGGGCTATGAACTACATCCTGAGAATGATAGGCTACTTGTACCTATTGAGCATGAACTTGAAGCGTTAGAGCTTGCAAAACGACACCTTAAACAGTATAGTTACAGAGCAGTAGCACACTGGTTAAGTAAAGAAACAGGCCGTTACATATCACATATGGGCCTAAAGAAGAGAATTGAAGTTGAGCGAAGACGTAGGAAAGTCATTACAATTAAACGCAAGTTTGCCAAGTGGCTCCAAGAAACGCTATCGGAGATCGAAAAACTCGAAAGCCAAGGGGTCGGGGCGTACTCAGAGTCCAGAGAAGACAGTTGAAACAGTTGTCACCCCCAAACTAGATACTGTTCCTGCACAAGTCTCTGCTCCTGAGTTTGACGTGGATATTGCACAGGATGTAGTGTTTAAGCCAAACCCCGGCCCCCAAACTCACTTCTTGAGTTCTTCAGAACGTGAGGTACTTTATGGCGGGGCCGCTGGCGGTGGAAAAAGTTTTGCAATGCTTGCAGACCCACTACATGGCTTAAATGATCCTAATTTCAGTGGCTTGCTTGTGCGGCATACTACTGAAGAACTGCGGGAACTCATACAGAAATCTCAGGAGTTGTACCCTCGTGCCGTACCAGGAATCAAATGGTCAGAGCGAAAGTCTCAGTGGACTAGCCCAAAAGGTGGACGACTTTGGATGTCTTATCTCGACAAAGATACGGATGTCACACGATACCAAGGTCAGGCTTTTAACTGGATTGGATTCGACGAACTTACTCAATGGTCTACATCTTACGCTTGGGATTATATGAGATCACGTTTAAGGTCTGCCTCTAAAGAGTTAGGACTCTATATGAGAGCAACCACTAACCCAGGTGGCGCTGGGCATCAATGGGTTAAGAAGATGTTTATTGACCCCGCCCCTGCAGGAAAACCTTTTTGGGCTACAAATGTTGAAACAGGGGATGTAATTACATTTCCCAAGGGACACAGCAAAGAAGGTCAACCACTATTCAAACGTAGGTTTATACCTGCTAGCTTGTTTGATAACCCTTACTTAGCAGAAGCTGGTGACTATGAGGCAATGCTTTTGTCTCTACCAGAGCATCAGCGTAAGCAGCTACTAGAGGGTAACTGGGATATAAACGATGGAGCAGCTTTCCCTGAGTTTGACAGATCAAAACATGTCGTGGAAGCTTTTGACGTTCCCCGATCTTGGACTAAGTTTAGAGCTTGCGACTACGGTTACGGGTCTTACACAGGCGTTCTCTGGTTCGCTGTTGCCCCTGACGAGCAACTCTATGTATACAGAGAGCTATATTGTTCTAAAGTTACTGCTACAGATTTAGCAGATATGATCCTAGAGATCGAAAAAGATGATGGTGGGATGAGATACGGTGTGCTAGACTCTTCTTTGTGGCACAACCGTGGCGACACGGGGCCATCCCTAGCAGAGCAAATGATCATGAAAGGGTGCAGATGGCGTCCATCAGATCGCAGTAGAGGCTCTCGTGTCGCAGGTAAAAACGAAATACATAGAAGGTTACAGGTAGATGAATTTACTGAGAAGCCTCGTCTTGTATTTATGGATAACTGCACAAACACTATTGCGCAGATACCAAGCATACCTTTGGACAAGAGAAACCCAGAGGATGTAGACACCAACGCAGAGGATCACTTATACGATGCTTTACGTTATGGGGTGATGACACGCCCACGCAGCAGTATATGGGACTATAACCCAGCAAAACAACGCACTGGTTTTCAAGCTAGTGATCCTAACTTCGGGTATTAAGTATGGCAGAACAAGAAGAAATGTTTGAAACAGACGAGATCGTAGCTGCAGAGGACAGTGAAGATTCTATCTTTAATGAAAGATCAGGTGTTGTTTCTTTTGTAGAGGATCGCTACAAACGGGCAGAGGATGCACGTTATGCAGATGAAGAACGCTGGTTACGTGCATATCGTAACTATCGGGGTATCTATAGTTCTGAGGTACAGTTCACCGACACAGAAAAATCTCGTGTCTTTGTAAAGGTAACCAAGACTAAAACTCTTGCAGCATACGGACAGATCGTAGATGTATTATTTGGTAACAATCGCTTTCCTCTTTCTGTTAACCCCTCTGTTCTACCTGATGGTGTTGCTGAGTCAGTACACATAAACGTAGACCCTAACGCAGCACAGGCAGGTCAATCACTAAACGCTGTAACTTCAGATGCCCCAGCGCAGCCATACTTACTAGATGGTACAAAAGGGCAGCTACAACCAGGTGAGACTCTTATTGACCTACAACGCCGCTTAGGACCAGAGCAGAACAAACTACAAGCTGTCTCTGATAAGATTGTTGAGGGTGACGGTACTACACCTAGCACAGTGACCTTCCATCCTGCTATGGTAGCAGCTAAGAAGATGGAAAAGAAAATCCATGATCAGCTACAAGAGAGTGGTGCTAATACACACCTACGCTCTATGGCGTTTGAGATGGCTCTTCTAGGTACTGGTGTTATGAAGGGACCATTTGCTGTAGACAAAGAATATCCTAACTGGAATGAGGAAGGTGAATACGAACCTCTCATTAAAACAGTACCAGAGTGTAGCCATGTAAGCGTCTGGGATTTCTATCCAGACCCTGAAGCTAAGTCTATGCAAGACGCAGAGTATGTAGTAGAGCGCCACAAGATGTCACGCACACAGCTACGCGCTCTAAAACAGCGTCCATACTTTATGGATGATGCAGTAGATATGGCTGTAGCCAAAGGACCAGACTACGTTCAAAAGTCTTGGGAAATGGTTATGGAAGATGATGACACACAGCCTACATCTGAGCGCTGGGAAGTGTTGGAGTTTTGGGGTTACGTAGATGTAGAGCTTCTTGAAGAACAGGGTGTCAACATCCCTAAAGACCTAAAAGACCTAGACGAAGTAAATTGTAACGTATGGATTTGTAATGGTGAGGTTATTCGTTTTGTACTAAACCCATTTAAACCTACACGTATTCCTTACTACGCAACACCATATGAGCATAACCCATATAGCTTCTTTGGTGTAGGTATTGCAGAGAACATGGACGATACGCAAACATTGATGAATGGTTTTATGCGTATGGCTATTGACAATGCTGCACTATCTGGTAATCTAATTATAGAAGTAGATGAAACCAACCTTGTACCAGGGCAAGACCTAAGTGTCTATCCTGGAAAGGTTTTTCGTCGTCAAGGTGGCGCACCAGGACAGGCCATCTTTGGCACCAAGTTCCCGAATGTTGCACAGGAAAACATGCAACTCTTTGACAAGGCAAGGGTTTTAGCTGATGAAAGCACTGGATTCCCTAGCTTTGCTCATGGTCAAACAGGTGTGTCGGGCGTTGGTCGTACAGCTTCAGGTATTAGTATGCTTATGTCTGCTGCTAACGGTTCTATCCGTACAGTAGTTAAGAACGTAGATGACTATCTGATACGCCCACTAGGTAAAGCTTTCTTCTCATTCAACATGCAGTTTGACTTTGATGAATCACTACGTGGTGATTTAGAGGTTAATGCATCAGGTACAGAAAGCTTGATAGCTAACGAGGTACGCTCCCAGCGCCTAATGCAGTTCTTGCAGGTAGCACAGAATCCAGTTCTTGCACCTTTTGCTAAAATGGATTATATTATCCGTGAGATTGCTAAGAGCATGGACCTTGACCCTGATAAGGTTACTAACTCTATGCAGGACGCAGCAATCCAAGCAGAAATACTTAAGGGCTTTCAAGCACCACAGCCTACACCAGAAGCGATGGGACAGGGTGTACAAGGAGTTCAAGATACATCAGGTGGCGGTGGCTCTCAGATGGGCATAGGAACAGCACCAACACCGGGCGAACAAGGATTTACAGGTAATGAGCAACCTCAAGCAGTTGGTCAACAATAAAGAACTCTACGAAGAGTTTCTTAAACACGTAGATGATTTAATCTACTTGCAACACAAACAGATGGAGCAGGCTACAGAGCCTGTTGTGTTCTACAGAGCGCAGGGTGCTGTTACTACTCTGCGTAAATTAAAGTTACTCAGGGAGCAGGTTAATGGCGGTTGAAGCTGAAATGGATGCGGTCTTTAAGTCTAGCAGAGCAGACAAAGACCCAGTATCAGGAAACGAAGTACCTACAGGTTCTTTGCCTGAGGAAGTTCGTGATGATATCCCAGCGCAACTGAGTGAAGGTGAGTATGTTGTACCTGCTGATGTAGTACGGTACTACGGTGTTAAGTTCTTTGAAGACCTGCGTATGGAAGCCAAGGCTGGCTGGAATAGCATGGAAGAGAACGGACGCATTGGTGGTGAGCCTGTCGGTATGGAGATGGGTGATGATCAATTACCTTTTGATTTAGCTGAGCTACAGATGACAGATGATGGCGAAGAACAGCCTGAGATGTATGCTGGTGGCTACATGCGAGGCTATGCACCAGGCGGCTATCAACCTAGTATGGATTTTGGTGGTAAATATGGTGAACAAACCGTATCCGTCCGTGAATATAAAAACGCAGATGGTACAACAATATATATTCAATTTATAGGTGAGACTCCTTTAACAACTATACCAGAAGGTTATGAGCCTGCTGAAACTGCAGCAGAGGAAGTTGCTGAACAATTAGCAGAACAAACAACCTCTAGAGATGATGATGATACACCTCAACCAGATGCACCTAAAGGTACTAATTGGAAAACAGCAGAAGTAGAAGACTTTAACAATTACCTATCACAAAAAGATTCTACTATAAATAAAGTAGTTAAGACAGGTGCAGCATTGCTAGGTGGCGCTCCCATGTACGGCTTCATGAAGATGGCTACAAAGATGGAAGACAAGCGTATGCGTAAAGGTCTTGAAGAACAAATAGCCAATTTAAATGATCAAGACCCAACAGAAGCACAAAAGAAAAAAGAACTACAAAGTATACTTGATGGTATCACAACACAAACAGAAGAAAACGAGAAAAAATCTCTAGTTGAGCGTTCTGGTATATTTGGCGGTGAGGATACGCTTTTATCAGATAATTTAGAAGACACAGATAAATCAGGTGACGCGTCATTTGGTGATACATGGCTAGGTGATCTACTAGGCTTTGATGAACCGGGGCTGTTTAAAGGTCTTGGTGTACAAGGTGATTCACTTTCACAATCTATGAGTGGTTCACGTAGAGATGGAAAACCCTCTAGCAATGACGATGATGATTTCACCCCTGTTATTGGCGATAATGATACAGGCTCAAATAGTCTGTCACAATCACTAGCTAATGTATTTACCCCATTTGACGGTAAATCATATGAGGGTGGTAAGCTAGTAGATGATGAAGAAGAAGATAAATAAAGTCGGCCCCGATCCGATAATCATATAACAATAAGGCTACCCAGCTTAGGCTGGCCCCAACATAAGGAGTAAAAAATGTCGGAAGCCCAAACTATTGATGTGACATCAGCATCGCATTTACGTAATATCGCACGTGTTAAGCGTGATGAAGAAGAACTAGAGGCACTGAAGCGGCAAGCTCGTGGTGAGACTGATGAAGATCAAACCGACGATACACAGAGTGAACCCAGTAGCGAAGACGCTGAGGGAGCCACAATTCAGGATGCGAGTGTATCTGAACAAGAAACAAAAGAGCAAGTTAAAACCGAAGCACCCCAAGAAGACGATGAGGGAGATGCTGGATTAACTGCTGAAGAAAAGTCTTTCAAGAAACGCTATGGTGATCTTCGTCGCCACATGCAAGACAAAGAAAAAGAAACTGCTGCTAAGCTAGAAAAGCTAGAGAAGCAACTAGAGGCTGCTACAAAGAATGAGTTAGTACTACCCAAGTCAGAAGACGAAGTAGAAGCATGGGCTAAGAAGTACCCTGATGTAGCAGGTATCGTTGAGGCTATTGCAGAAAAGAAAGCTAATGAACGGGCTTCTGATCTAGATGGTCGCTTGAAAGAGATTGAAGAGCTACGCATCACAGCTAAGCGCGAGAAAGCTGAAGCTGAGTTAGCAGCACTACATCCTGACTTTGGTGAGATTCGTGCAGACGATGCTTTCCATGAATGGGCTAAGACACAGCCTAAAGTTGTACAGGATGCTTTGTATGAGAATACAGAGGATGCTAAATCTGTAGCACGTGTTATTGATCTGTATAAGTCAGACAAAGGTATCACATCTAAGAAAGATACTAGTTCTGATAAAGCTGCAGCATCTTCAGTCAAAACTAAAGGCAAAACTACTATTGATCCACAGGATTCCTCACAGTATCTACGTGAATCAGAAGTAGCTAAAATGTCTATTAAAGAGTATGAGAAGCGGCAGGAAGAAATTCTAAACGCACAACGCTCTGGGAAATTTATTTATGATGTAACAAAAAGAGCTTGACACTCTAAACATCTTAGATAAAACTATAGTATATACACAGCATAAAAGTGTGTATGCTTTAATTAGCACTAGCCACACAAAGAACTACCTCAGATGATAGGCCCAGCGCAGAGAAACAGCGCAGTTTCAAAGCAAGCTGACTACCCTAGATGACGAGCCTCTTTAGTGGATATGTAGTGTCGTTTTCACGCCATATCTATAAGGAGAATTAATTATGGCTATTACTTCCGCATCAGGAGGTTTTGACGGTAACTGGTCACCAGTTATTTATTCAAAACAGGCACAGATTGCCCTACGCAAATCTGCTGTCACAAACGCGATTACAAACAACTCATACTTCGGTGAGATTGCAAACCAAGGTGATGTTGTTCGTATTCAGAAAGAACCAGACGTAACTGTTAACGCTCTTGAGCGCCACACAGCTATCGCTGTAGAGAAATTGAATGATGAAGATTTCTCACTAACAATCGACAAAGCTAACTACTTCGCGTTCAAAATGGACGACATCGAAGATCAGTTCGCAAACGTTGATTATGTTAGCCTAGCTGCTGATCGTGCAGCATATAAAATGGCTGACGCAATGGACGCAGATGTTTTGTCTTACTTGTCAGGTCACACAACTGCAGGTGCTAAAATCACTGGCACTTCTGGTGACGCACAGCATGAAACAGCAGGTGACCTATCAGGCGAGTTCTTGCTAGCAAACCACCTAGACGCAACTGATTTCGGTCAGCTAGGTTCTGAAGACTCTGCTTCTACAGCATATGCTACTGGTGATGCTATCCCACTAGCTCCACGCCTACCAGGTGCAACAGCATTGTCAGATGCTACAGTTTCACCTCTAACAGTTGTAGCACGTATGGCTCGTCAGATGGATGTATCAAACGTTGATGCACGTGGTCGTTGGATGGTAGTTGACCCGGTATTTGTAGAGATGCTTAAAGACGAAGATTCACGTATGCTTAACGCGGATTTCGGCGGTGCAGGTCTACAAAATGGTTTGGTCTTGAATAACCTACACGGCTTCCGTGTTTACATTTCAAATAACCTACCAGCAGGCGGTACAGGTGCAGGCACCACAGGCGCACTAGCACAAGACACCAACTTCGGTGTTATCGTTGCAGGTCAGGACGAAGCGGTTGCTTCTGCTGAGCAAATCAACAAGGTAGAGAACTACCGTGACCCAGATTCATTCGCAGACATTGTTCGCGGTATGCATCTATACGGTCGCAAAATTCTTCGCCCACAAGCGCTAGTAACAGCACGTTACAACGCTGCTTAATTAAAGTAATACTTAGAGGCTGGCCTATGTGCTGGCCTCTTTGTGCTTTAAAACAATAAGGACATTCCTAATGGCAATTACTACGGCAATGTGCAACAGCTTCAAGCAAGAGCTTCTTGGGGGTGTTCACGATCTAGATACAGATATTCTAAAAATAGCTCTAATTAAAGCTTCACCAACAGGTACCTATAATAAGAGTACTACAAACTATTCTGATGTAACAGGTAATAGTGATGAAGCTACTGGTACTAATTATCCAGCAGGTGGTCAGGTTCTAGCTGCTCCAACAGACGGTTCATCAAGTATTATTAACTTAGCAAATGATGTTGCGTTTCTAGACTTTGTTGATGAAGTTTTTCAAGACATTACCGTTTCGGCAGATGGTGCTATTCTGTATAACTCCTCTCAATCAGGTAAGGCTATTGCAGTTTTTGATTTTGGTGGTACTATTACTGCTACAGCAGGTGATTTTACAATCGTATTCCCTGATCAAAACTCTACAAATGCAGTAGTTCGGATTACATAATTAAGGTAAAAATACAATGGCTTTTATCATTAAGGATCGTGTCAAAGAGATCACGACTAGCACAGGCACGGGCGCGTTATCCTTAGGTGGGGCTAGTAGTACGTTTGATCAATTTCAAACATACATGTCCAACGGTGATACAACTTATTATGCCATTGCATCAGAAGAGTCTGGCGTAGATGAGTGGGAAGTAGGTATTGGTACTTGGAATACAGGTAACACACTTACAAGAACTACTATCTTAGCTGGCTCAAACTCCACATCAGCGGTTAACTTTACAGCAGGTGACAAGCAAGTCTTTATGACTTACCCTGCTGCAAAGGCCGCTTTTTTTAATGCTGATGGTGATCTAGACCTTACACGTGATCCTCAGACAGCATTACAAGCTGCGACAAAACAGTACGTAGACACGATTGCTGCAGCAGGTATACATTATCATGATCCAGTACGTGTGGAGCAAGAGGGTAACCTTTCTGCTACATATAGCAACGGTACTGCAGGTGTAGGTGCTACACTTACTAACAATAGCACACAGGCAGCATTAAGCATTGATGGTGTTACACTATCGCTTAATGACCGTGTTCTTATTTATGAACAAACCAACTCATATGAAAACGGTATCTACACAGTTACTGATACAGGCTCTGCAAGCACTAACTGGGTACTTACTCGTGCTACTGATGCAGATAGCTATGGTGCTTCTGATCCTGATGCACTAGGTCAAGGTGACGCTTTCTTTGTATTAGAAGGTGCTGCAGGTGCTGGTGAACTATATGTAATGAACACTGAAGGTGCTATCACCTTTGGTACAACAGCTATTACTTTCACTCAGATTGCTTCTACTGCTGTATATAGTGCAGGTGACGGTCTTACACTTACAGGTACAGAGTTTT
>Ga0098055_1000252_pt1 | contig 34541 bp, 27 predicted proteins | sample 17_taG_FD_75107 | JGI IMG/M metagenome (GOLD analysis project Ga0098055, IMG submission 75107) | Marine viral communities from the Subarctic Pacific Ocean - 17_ETSP_OMZ_AT15314 metaG | ecosystem: Environmental > Aquatic > Marine > Oceanic | place: Pacific Ocean | collected 2015-01-18 | reverse complement strand
ATATTCACCAAAGACGTATCCCATCTAAAACAGGTGGCGGGCAAAATGTCACAGATAGTGCATACAACCCACTATCAATTATGGAAGATTACTTCTTTGCTCAAACGGCCGAAGGGCGTGGTTCTAAAGTTGAAACACTTCCAGGTGGTGAAAACTTAGGTCAAATTGATGACTTGAAATACTTTAATGACAAACTATTACGAGGATTGCGTGTCCCACCGAGTTACTTGGGTGGCATTGATACAGGTGGTTCTGCATTTAATGATGGTAGAACTGGTACTGCAATGATACAAGAGTTTAGATTTACTAAATTCTGTGAAAGACTACAGCAACTTATTATTGAAGAAATTGACCGCGAATTTAAGATGTTCTTAAAACATCGTGGTGTTATGATTGAAAGTAGTACGTTTGACTTGAAGTTCAACGTAGTTCAGAACTTCGGTAAGTTCCGTCAAGCAGAAGTAGACCAAGTTGCAATGAACGTATTCACTGGTATCGAAGGTGCAGATTATATCAGTAAGCGTTTTGCATTGAAGCGTTTCTTGGGATTGTCAGATGAAGAAGTATTAGAGAACGAAATGTTATGGAAAGAAGAACATGACGTTGAAGACCCACTAGCACAAAACCCTGATAATTTGAAAGGTGTAGGCGCAAGTCCTGGTCCTGATATGGCAATGGGTGGCGAAGACTTCGATTTAGATGATGCAGAAGATGATATTGAAGACGGTTCTCCAATATCAGGCGCAGAAAACGCCGAAACTGACGAAGATGTATAAATAGTAGTATGAGATATACAGACTTAAAAGAAAACTACTCACCTGAAGATGATGAGTTTACAAACACTGATTTAGACGATACTCGTAAGATTCGTTTAACACTTGAACACCTCTCTAAGTTAAGAAAAATTAGAGAATATAGAAAATACCAAAAAGGTATCGAAGCAGTGCAAGTAAAACAGCAGTATGGCGCAAGTGGCGGCGATGATTCGGGCGCCGCAGAACTTTAAATTAAGTAGTACGTTTATTAGATACGGATAACACTAAATATCTTTTGAACCAAACAAAAGCGTCAAAAAACAGCCGTTTTTTGATATTTCCCTTATATACCCACATAATCCCTATAAATACTTTTGAAACAAAGTAAAACGTTTCTATAACCTTGCCGCCGAACTATAAGTGGCTAGACCAGAATAGATTTTAAGGAGACTTATAATGTCAAGAAGTACACTAGAACAAGTGCTAGAATTGTTAATCAACGAAGAAAATAGTAAAGCAGAAGAATTGCTACATGACTTTGTTGTTGAACAAGCACGACAAATCCATGAGGCTTCTCTAAACGAAAGCGATAACGTTGTAGAAGAAGAACTTGAGGAAATCGAAGAAGCATCAGAAGAAGTTGAAGAAGGTTTTGATTTAGATTTAGATTCAGAATCAGATGAGATTGAAACAGATGCAGATGAGATTGAAAACGAAGAAATTTATGACGAAGATGACATGGATGACGATGAAGCAGTTGATGACCTAGAAATGGGTGATGAAGATGCTCCAGAAGGCGACATGGAAGACCGCGTAGATGATTTAGAATCAGCACTTGCTGATTTAGAAGCAGAATTTGAAAAAATTATGTCAGGTGAAGAAGACGACATGGAAGACGAAGGTGAAGAAGCCGACGCTGACATGGAAGAATCACTAGAACTAGACCTTGAAGAAGCAGAAGAAGTAGAAGAAGACCTAGAAGAAAGTGATGAAACAGAAACCGATTTAGAAGAGTCAGAAGAAGACGAACAGTTAGACGAGTATGTAACTCCAGTAACTGCTTCAACTGGTGATGACGGCGATGCATCAGCAAAAACAACTGTTAATGCAAACCCAAAACGCCCAGGCGATGACTCAAATGCAAAACCAGTAGGCCAAAATGATGGTAACACATCAGGCGGCAAAGGTGATGCACCAAAAGATATGAATACGAAGAATGTAAACGTATCAGGAAACTCAAAATCACCAGCAATGTCAGGTCAAACTGCCAAAGCAGGCGATGATGGTGTGAATACAAAGTCAATCACATCATAAAACTAAAGAAACCTTAGGAGTAACCAATGACCGTTCTTATTGAAAGATTATCACACAATCAAGCGAATGTACAATCACGCATCGTTGAGAGTGAGAATGGTGAAAAGAGTATGTTCATGGAAGGTATTTTCGTCCAAGGCGGCGTTAAGAATGCTAACCAAAGAGTATACCCGGTGAACGAGATAGCGAGTGCAGTGGAAAAGGTTCAGCATAAAATTGCTGAAGGTTACCCAGTACTAGGCGAATGCGACCACCCACCAGAATTGACAGTCAACGTTGACCGTGTTTCACATATTATTGAGAATATGTGGATGGATGGTCCAAACGGCTTTGGTAAACTTAAAATTGTTCCTACACCCATGGGCAACATCATCAGAACACTAATCGAATCAGGCGCTACTTTAGGTGTCTCATCTCGTGGTTCAGGTGAAGTTGATAATAGTGGTAATGTGAAGAATTTTGAGATTGTCACAGTTGACATCGTGGCGCAACCAAGCGCCCCGGACGCATATCCAAAGGCGATATATGAAGGATTAATGAACATGCGTGGTGGTTACCAAACTTGGCAACTAGCACAAGATGTTCAACACGATAAGAATGCTCAAAAGTTCTTATCAAACGAAATAGTTAAGTTCATTAGAGAACTCAAACTTTAATAGGAGAACCAACAATGGCACAAAACGAAATCCTTGCTGGTCTTCTTGAGTCAGGTATACTAGACGAAAGTGCTAGTACACAAATATCTGAGGCTTGGGAAGCACAAATAAATGAAGCAAGAGAGGAGATTACAGCCGAACTGCGTGAAGAATTCGCTCAAAAGTTTGAACATGACAAATCAGTAATCGTTGAAGCAATGGACACTATGCTTACTTCAACAATCACTACTGAAATGGAAGAGTTTAAAAAAGACCGTGAAGACTTAATTGCAGAACGTGTTGCATATAAGAAAGCAATTTCTGAACATGCAAAACTCCTTGAAAAATTCATTACTTCTCAGTTAGCAACCGAAGTTAAGGAACTACGTGATGACCGTGCAAAAGTTAGCGAAAATTTAGAAAAAACTAAAGAATTCGTTGTTAAACAACTTTCACGTGAACTCGCAGAATTCCACGATGACAAGCGTGATTTAGTAGAAACTAAAGTACGCATGGTAGCAGAAGGTAAAGAACTTCTTAAGAAAACTAAAGAAGCCTTTATTAAGCGTTCTGCTGAATTAGTTGAATCAACAATTGATAAAGCACTACGTTCAGAACTGGCTGTTCTTAAAGAGGACATTCAAGCGGCTAAAGAAAACGAATTTGGTCGTAAGATTTTTGAAACATTTGCAGGTGAATTTATGTCTTCACAAATGAATGAAGGCACAGAAGTTGCAAAAGTAAACAAAAAGTTAGATGAGTCTGCTCAGAAAGTTGCAGAACTAGAAGCAGTGATTACAGAGAAGGAAGAAACTATTGCAGATGCTCAAAAGGCAGAGAGAGTACTACAAGACCGTATGGCCCGTAAGGACGTACTAGAAGGTCTTCTAGCACCACTTGGCAAAGAAAAGCGTACAGTAATGGTAGACTTGCTGGAATCAGTAAAAACTTCAAAACTTAAAACTGCGTTTAAAAAATATTTACCAGCAGTTTTAAATGAAACCGTTTCAACGAAAGAAGAAACACAAACGTTAACAGAAGGCAAAGTGACTGAACACACTGGTAACCGAGAAGTTGAAGAAACTTCAACGTCCGAGAGTCAGAGTGGCGATGCCAATATAATCCAGTTAAAGAAATTAGCCGGATTGAAATAATTAACCAGATACAGGAGATAAAAAGATGGAAAATCTTTTTGAAGGAAATAACTGGGACACAACACGTGAAACTCTTTTAGAAGGTCTAGAAGGCAACAAGCGTGACGTAATGTCATCAGTTTTAGAAAACACAAAAGTAGCACTTAACGAAAGTGCGACAGCAGGTGCATCACAGGCTGGTAATATCGCTACATTAAACAAAGTGATTCTTCCAGTAATTAGACGTGTTATGCCTACTGTTATTGCTAACGAAATCATCGGTGTTCAACCAATGACTGGCCCAGTAGGTCAAATTCACACACTACGTGTGCGTTATGCAGACACAGCCAACGGCGCAACAGCAGGTGCAGAAGCACTAAGCCCATTTGATATTGCGAAAGCATACTCAGGCGCAGCCGGCGGTACAGGAAACTCAACAGCGGCACTAGAAGGTGAAGCAGGCAACAGAATGTCTATTCAAGTTCTTAAGCAAACAGTTGAAGCGAAAACTCGTAAGTTATCAGCACGTTGGACATTCGAAGCGGCACAAGATGCTAATTCAATGCACGGCCTAGATATCGAAGCGGAAATCATGGCGGCTCTAGCAATGGAAATCACTGCTGAAATCGACCAAGAAGTACTAGGTTCACTAGAAAATCTAGCGACTCAAGGCGCTTCATTCGACATGTCAGGTTCATTCACTGGTACACCAACATTCGTAGGTGACAAGCATGCCGTACTAGCAACACTAATCAACCAACAAGCAAACCTAGTTGCGCAACGTACTCGTAGAGGCGCGGCAAACTGGGCAGTTGTTTCTCCAGCGGCACTAACAGTTCTACAATCTGCAACTACATCAGCATTTGCACGTACAACTGAAGGTACTTTCGAAGCACCAACTAATACTAAGTTTGTAGGTACACTTAACGGTACAATGAGAATTTACGTCAACACATATGCTGGTGACGATGCTCCAGTACTATTAGGTTATAAAGGTCAAGGCGAGATTGACGCGGCGGCATTCTATTGCCCATACGTTCCACTAATGTCTTCAGGCGTTGTGGTTGACCCAGCATCATTTGAACCAGTAGTTTCATTCATGACTCGTTATGGTTATGTTGAACTAACAAACACTGCATCATCACTAGGTAATGCGGCGGACTACGTTTCAAAAATCGCTATTCCAAACGGTACACTATCATTCACATAATTTTATAATTATTTTTGATAATAAAAACCCGGCATTTATGTCGGGTTTTTTAACCTCTGCTATTCCGGTTAAACAGATAAATAGACTATAGTACACAATAAAATCTAAGCAAACTTAGTAATTGGAAGAATAACATGGCAGAACAGATTAAATTCGGTGATAGATTATTCCTTAAAGGTGAGAAAGTATTACTTGACAATGGAGTCAGTGATGCTATTATTGAGTCGAGAAACGGCACTTTAGTAATCAAGGGAAATCTTACAGTAGACGGCACCACAACAACCGTCAATACAGAAGAAATTACATTAGCAGACGCACATATCTTGCTCAATGGCAACCATACAGGAACAGCATCAGAAGATGTTGGTATTGAAGTTAATAGAGGCACAGATGACAACGTTAAGTTCTCATGGAAAGAAGATATTGATAAGTGGACTTTATATGATAAAGACTTAACAACTTCTGGAACAGTGAGTGCTGTGTTTGTCGGAGATATAACTGGTAATATTACATCTACAGGTACATCTACTTTTTCAAATATAAATGTAGATGGTGGTAATGTCGATGGTACTGTAATCGGAGCAACTGTCCCTGCGGCAGGAACTTTTACTACTATAGCAGGTGACGGAACTGCAATCACCAATGTTCTTACAAATTATACAACTACAGATTTAGCAGAAGGTACAAATTTATATTACACGGATGAAAGAGTTGATGATAGAATTGATAACTTTTTTGATGCGTCATATGGTATAACAGCGACATATAATGATTCTGCAAATACATACACATTAGACTTTGACCCAATAAATGCTGGAACAGGAGTTGCAGTTTTAGATACAACGGATACTACACAAGCAAAATTTAGGACAGTAAAAGCAGGCCCAAATGGAGATTTGGCAGTCACACTTGACGGCGACCATCTTGTAGTAGATACTTCAGTTAAACTTAATATCTTAGAAAAATTTAGTGCAACGGGTACTGGTTCTGTTAGTGTTTATACTTTGCCATTTAATATTTCACAAGATTGGCATATAGAAGTTTTCATTGACGGAGTATTTCAGATACCTTCAGTTGCGTATTCAGTTACGACCGGAACTACACTAACATTAACATCGCCGTTGGCGTTAAATTCAGTTATGTATGTTTTGAAACTAGCAACAAATAGTGTTAGTACAAGTATCACAGATGCAGATACTTTAGGCGGCCAACTTCCAAGTTTTTACACCAACCCAACATTAGTTAGCGCATTTACAAATGATGCGGGCTATATAACATCTTCTTCAATACCAACAAATCATATGGTAAATGATGCAGATAATACGACAACTGGTAGTATTTTTGTTACTACAGATAATACACAAGATTTAGGTACATCATCAAATAAGTGGAGAGCAATATACGGACATCAAGTAGAGGCAACATTTGCTGACTTGGCAGAACGCTATGCCGCAGATGCCCCATATGATGTGGGTACAGTTTTAGTATTTGGCGGTGAGGCAGAAATCACGTCAACTACAGAATATAATGATAGTAGAGTGGTCGGTGTAGTTTCAACCGCACCTGCATATTTAATGAACGCAGACGTGGGAAATTCACAAACACACCCAGCAATCGCATTAAAAGGAAGAGTACCGTGCAAAGTAATCGGTCAATGTAAGAAAGGAGACTTACTTACTACTTCTCAATTAGAAGGACATGCTACTGCGGTTTATGGTCAACCAGTTACTGGTTCAGTTATCGGTAAAGCAATGGAAGACAAAATAGACTATGAAGCAGGCATGATAGAAATATTTGTGAGTATGATGTAAAATGACAACAAAGATTAATAGTTTCGCATTAGGCGATGACACAGTACATACGTTTCATTTGAACCCAGCAATATTTGGTGGTAGTTCAGGTGAAGTAGTTCAAGGCGATACAACATTAATTGTATCAACAGGCGGAGACCTTACTGGTGGTGGAACAATTACATTAGGTCAAGGTGGAACATTAAACATTTCGTATACTCAACCAACGTTGGTTAGTACATTTACAAATGATTCTGGATATTTAACTTCGTTTACTGAGACAGACCCAACTGTCCCTGCGCACGTAAAAGCAATCACCACTACTAAGATTTCAAACTGGGATACAGCGTATTCTTGGGGCGACCATTCTGTAGAAGGGTATCTAACTAGCGAAACATCACATGCAGATGTGGTGATTGATGGAGATTTCATATCTCAGGGTATTATGTTGCGAGGAGCGACATCGGGTTCATATGCTATTTTGACAGACAACTCAGCGAATTGGAATACAGCATTTGGATGGGGCAATCATGCGACTCAAGGTTACTTGACATCTTCATCAAATTATTATGCAGATTCGTTAGGATTTAATACATCAACTGGTGTATTAACTCTAGGCATGAACGGAGTTTCTGACTTAACAGTTGACTTAGACGGAAGATACGCCTTAACTGCAGGCGGACAACAAGATTTAGATAGTGTTACTACACAAGGTAATACTACTACAAATGATATTACAGTTAATGGTATGACTGTTAACGGCGACTTGACTGTTAGTGGTACGACCACTACAGTTAATTCTAATACTGTAAATATCGGCGATAATATTATTCTACTAAACAGCGATGAAACAGGCGCCCCGTCACAGAACGGTGGTATTGAAATTGAGCGAGGAACGTCAGCAAATAAGACACTACTATGGAATGAAACATCAGATAAATGGACAGTCGGTTCGGATACATTTGTAGCATCAACATTCGAAGGTGACTTAACTGGAAACGCATCAACATCGTCTAAGTGGGCTACAGCAAGAACTATTACATTAGGCGGTGATTTAAGCGGGTCAGTAAGTATTGATGGTTCGCAAGGCGTTACATTAACGGCAACAGTTGCAGACGACTCTCATAATCATACAATCTCAAATGTTGACGGATTGCAAACAGCAATCAATGATAAATTAGATTCAACAGCAAATGCAGTTTCAGCCAGTGTTTGGCAAACGGCAAGAACTATTTCTTTAGGTGGAGACTTGTCGGGCAGTGTTGCGATAGATGGTAGCACAAACGTTACGTTGACTGCAACAATAGGAACGAATAGTGTTGAACTCGGTACTGACACTACAGGAAATTATGTAGCAGATGCAGGAGTTTCCGGTAACGGATTGAGTGGTTCAGTTAGCAGTGAAGGTGGGACATTTACAGTTACATCAAATGCAACAGAAGCCAATACTGCAAATACCATAGTATATAGAGATGCAAATGGTGATTTTGCCGCAGGTACGGCAACACTGACTGCAACACAGGCACAATATGCTGACTTGGCGGAAAAGTACACAGTAGAATTCGACCATCCTACAGGTACAGTTATGTCAGTTAGTTATGAAGTTAGTTTAATAGATGATGGATTTGAGACAGAACCAGCAAATTCGGGAGATATTCCAATTGGTGTTGTTTCTGATAAACCAGCATTCTTAATGAATGAAACAATAGATGGTCAAGCCCTTGCGTTGAAAGGAAGAGTTCCTGTAAGAGTTAGAGGTAAAGTAAAAAAAGGAGAAGCAGTATACGCCGATGCAAACGGTATAGCATCAACACATGGCGTTTCTGTAACGGGTACAAATCACCATATTGTGGGAGTATCCTTAGAGACAAACGACACACAGGCTGAAAAACTAGTCGAATGTGTATTAAAATTATAGGAAAAATAAAATGGCAATTACAAAAATTACGGATTATGTACTAGGCGATAGAGCCGTCAATGTTTCAAAACTTGATGTAACTGCAGGCTCAAACGGCCAGTTGTTGTCTATCGATGGTTCTGGTAACTTAGTCTTCATAGATAATACATCAACAGAAGTAATACAAGATGCGGCTGCGGCGATGATATTGGCAGGCACACACACAAACATATCGGTAGTTTATGATGATACTAATAATAAATTGTCACTAAACGCCTCAGGCGCAGTAACGAGTGTTAACACTTTAACAGGCGCAGTTGTATTAGATACCGATGATATAGCAGAAGGCACATCAAACTTATTTTATACGGATGCAAGAGCAGACACAAGAGCGCAATTAAAGATTGATGCGTTAGTAGATTCAGCACCAGGCACATTAGATACATTAAACGAATTAGCGGCGGCACTAGGTGACGATGATGACTTTGCAGGTTCTATGACTGTTGCTTTAGGAGGAAAAGAACCGTCTATCGCATCGGGTACCACAGCCCAGTACTGGAGAGGTGATAAATCATTTCAACCATTAGATACATCGGCAGTAACAGAAAATACAATTCTATATTATACGGATACAAGAGCCCGTTCATCGATTTCAGTTTCAGGCGACTTGACATATAATTCATCAACTGGTGTTATTTCTACACAAGGTCTTGCCTCAAGTACTACAGACGATTTAACAGAAGGTTCAACAAATTTATATTATACAGATACAAGAGCAAGAAGTTCGATATCAGCATCAGGCGACCTATCATATAACTCAACGACTGGTGAAATAAGTTTTACAGCATCAGCATCACCCGTTACAAGTGTTAATACAAAAACAGGTGCAGTTGTATTGGATACAGACGATATTTCTGAAGGCACATCAAACTTATTTTATACAGACACAAGAGCAAGAGAATCTATATCTGTAGTAGATGTGAGCGGTGATGGTTCTTTAGCATATGATGATACTACAGGTGTTATTACTTACACTGGACCAAGTGCGTCTGAAGTAAGAGCGCATTTATCAGCAGGTACTGGTGTTACTTACTCAAGTGGTGAATTCTCAATCGGACAATCTGTCGGTACGGCAGATAATGTACAATTTAATAATGTACAGGTAGACGGAGTATTAACATCAGATGATATTACAAGTGCTTCTATTAGTATTTCGGGCGATGCGACTATTACAGGTGATTTAACAGTTTCGGGTAATACCACATATGTAAACACTACTGATTTATTAGTTGCAGATAGTATAATTACACTAAATTCAGATTGGCCGACAGGTAGTGCGCCAACTGAAAATGCTGGTATTGAAGTCAGTAGAGGCACAGAATCGACTGTTGGAATTAGATTTAATGAGTCAACCGACAAGTGGCAGTTCACAAATGATGGTACGACATATAATAATATCGGGTCATTGTCTGCATCAGACACAGATGCCTTATCAGAAGGCACGACTAATTTATATTATACAGATACGAGGGCAAGAGGTGCGATAAGTATCACAGATAATGGTGGTGATGGTTCATTGGCATATAACTCAACAACTGGTGTAATTACATATACTGGTCCAAGTGCTTCTGAAGTAAGAGCGCATTTGAGTGCATCGGGTTCGTTGTCATATAACTCAACGACTGGTGAGTTTTCGTATACAACGCCAAACACTATTGCAAGTTTAGGAAACCATGATACAGATGATTTATCTGAAGGTTCAACTAATCTATATTTCACAACGACACGTAGCACATCGCAATTCAATATAGATTTAGCGGCATCAGATACAGATGACTTGTCAGAAGGCTCAACAAATTTATATTATACAAATGCTAGAGTTGATTCATATGTGAATAATAGTATGGATACAGATGACTTATCAGAAGGTACAACAAATTTATATTATACACAAACAAGAGCAGATGCAAGAGTTGATGTTCTAAGACAAAATCTTCTAACTGATGGCGGCGAAGATGTACATTTTAATAACTTAACAAATCTCCCAACCATTATAAGAGACACTATCACTGGCGATGGTTCAACAAATACATTTACATTAAGTGCTACACCTGGTAGCGCAAATGCACTAATTGTTACTATTTCTGGTGCAACACAAACACCAACTACAGACTACACAGTGTCATCGAACACTATTACATTTACATCGACATTGCCGTTAAATCAAGTTGCAGAAATAAGACATGTTGGCTATCAGATATCAGGAGGCACAATAGCAACTGCTACTGATTCACAGTTACTTGATGGGTTAGATAGTACTCAGTTTTTAAGAAGTGATACTAACGATACAATGGTAGGTGATTTAACTATGACAGGCGACATTGTCCCTACTACAGATGACACATATGATTTAGGTAGTTCATCTAAAAAGTGGGCTAATGTGTACGGGCATTCTATCGAAGCAACATTTGCCGACTTAGCGGAAAGATACGCTACAGATTCTCCTTATGAACCAGGCACAGTTGTTGTTTTTGGTGGCGAAGCAGAGATTACTACAACAACCCAACAACTAGATGTATCAATAGCGGGCGTCATTTCGACAGACCCAGCGGTTAAATTGAATGCAGATGCTGGTAACTCACATACGCATCCTTATGTAGCATTACGTGGTCGTGTGCCGTGTAAAGTAATAGGACCAATTAAGAAAGGTGAATTGCTAGTGACATCAGAAACACCCGGTTATGCTAAAAGTGTAGGTACTGTAGATTACGGTGTGGCTGTATTCGCTAAATCTATCACTACTGACTTGTCAAGTGGTGAAAAAATAGTCGAAGTTGTAATATTATAGAATTAAGTATAAACATCTTAATTATTCCGTTTCCGATAAATACTATCAGAGAGAGCGAATCCCGCCTTCTCTGATTGAAATCGATTTTAAAAAAATTTAGACGGGAGAAATAATATGGCAGCATATGCAATTCAGTTCCGACGTGGTACAACAACTCAACACTCATCCTTTACAGGCCTTCTGGGCGAGGTTACAGTTGATACTGACAAGAAAACACTTGTCGTCCATGACGGTTCTACAACTGGTGGTTTCCCACTTTCACGTGAAGGTGCGGCATCATCAAGTTCGACAGGTTCATTCACATCAAATGTATCGGTCGGTGGAACATTAGCAGTAACGTCAACATCAACGTTTAGTGACGATGTAGGTGTAACTGGTGACTTGACAATGACAGGTCACATTCTACCAAGTGCGAACATTACATACGACCTAGGTTCAACCACAAAGATGTGGCGTGATATCTACGTTGGTCCAGGCTCATTATATGTTAATGGCAAAAAAGTTATCGAAGATGACTCAGGCTCAATTAGCATTACAACAGAAGCAAACGAAGACCTGAAAGTCAGTACAACTGGCACAGGTACTTTGAAATTCATTTCAGGTAATGGTATTAACTTTACTGGTGAATTAGGCGCAGTATCTGGTGATTTACAAATCGGTGACCACATCGATATGAATTCATCATTAATTAAAGAACTGGCAGCACCAGTTTCTGGTACAGACGCGGCAAACAAAAACTATGTTGACGCTGTGGCGGCAAGTGCAGTAACCGGTGGCAGTAACGCTGTTTCTGGTACAACTGGTGCGTTTTCTAGTGACGTTACAATCACTGGTGACTTAACAGTTAACGGTACAACAACTTCAATCAATACAACACAGATTGATTTAGCAGACAACATTCTACTATTAAACTCAGATGCGACAGGCACGGCATCAGTTAACGCTGGTATCGAAGTCGAGCGTGGTGACGATGCAAACGTTTCAATCGTTTGGGACGAAACAAATGACAAATGGACAATAGGTTCACATACATTTGTAGCATCAACATTCGAAGGTGACTTAACTGGTGATGTAACTGGTACAGTTTCATCAATCGCTAACCACGATACAGACGACCTATCTGAAGGTTCAACTAACAAGTACTTCTCAAATACATTGGCACGTGGTGCCGTATCAGCAGGCGGTGACTTATCATATAATTCATCAACTGGTGCTTTCTCTTTCACAGAAAGAACAGATGCAGAAGTAACTACACTAGCAAAAGCGGCTATCTCAGCAGGCGGCGACTTGTCGTATGCAGACGGTGTTGTTTCATTTACTGAAAGAACAGATGGAGAAGTTAGAGGACTTGTTTCAGTATCTGGCGACTTAGCATATAACTCAACAACTGGTGTTATTTCATTCACACAGAATGATGCTTGGTCAAATATTACAGGCACTCCGACTACAGTTTCAGGATATGGTATCACAGATGCATATACTAAATCAGAAGTGGATGCGGCAATTCAGACTAAAGATGCTCTATCAGAACTATCTGGTACAACAGATGACGTAACTGAAGGTTCAACTAACAAGTACTTCTCAAATGCATTGGCACGTGGTGCAATTAGTGTTTCTGGAGATATTTCTTATAACTCATCAACTGGTGTTATTTCAACAACAGGTCTAGCAAGTTCAGACACAGATGATTTATCTGAAGGTTCAACTAATCTTTACTATACAAATGCAAGAGCAGACGCCAGAATAGCGGCAGCCGATACAGATGATTTATCAGAAGGTTCAAGCAATCAATACTTTACAACAGCAAGAGCAAGAGCAAGTATTTCAGCAAGTGGTTCTTTAGCATATAATAGTTCTACAGGTGCACTTACATATACACAAGGAAATACTGATACAGTTGCAGAAGGTTCATCGAACCTTTACTATACAACTGCTCGTTGGGATACTAAGATGGCGGCAGCCGACACAGATGATTTATCTGAAGGTAGCAATCTTTATTATACAACTGCTCGTTGGGATACTAAGATGGCAGCGGCCGATACAGATGATTTATCTGAAGGCTCAACTAATCTTTACTATACAGATGCAAGAGCGGATGCTAGGGCACAATTAAAGATTGATTCGTTAGTAGATTCAGCACCAGGCGCCTTAGACACATTAAACGAACTAGCGGCGGCTTTAGGTGATGACGCAGATTTCGCCGGTACGGTAACTGACTCACTCGCTTTGAAATTCGCATCAGCAGATTTCAATTCTACGTTTGATACAAGACTTGGTACTAAATCAACTACTGATTTATCTGAAGGTACAAATCTTTACTATACAGATGCTAGAGTTGATGCATATATTAATGCAAGTATACTAACAACTGACGTAAGTGAAGGCACAAATCTTTACTACACAGATGCTAGAGCAGATGCACGTATTACTAATGCGTTGAAAGATGAAGACAATATGGCTTCAAATTCTGCAACTCATGTTCCTTCACAGCAATCAGTTAAGGCTTATGTTGACTCACAAGTATCATCAAAAGACAATACTGACGAAATAACTGAAGGCTCAACAAATCTGTACTATACAGATGCTAGAGTTGATTCATATATTAACGCAAGTATACTAACAACTGACGTAAGTGAAGGCACAAATCTTTACTATACAACTGCTCGTTGGGATACTAAGATGGCGTCAGCCGACACAGATGATTTATCTGAAGGCTCAACTAACAAGTACTTCTCAAATACATTAGCACGTGGTGCCGTATCAGCAGGTGGTGATTTGTCATACAACTCAACAACTGGTGTTATTTCATTCACAGAAAGAACAGATGCAGAAGTAACTACATTAGCGAAAGCGGCCATTTCAGCAAGTGGTGATTTATCATACGCAGACGGTGTTGTTTCATTTACTGAAAGAACAGATGCAGAAGTAACTACATTAGCGAAAGCGGCTATCTCATCAAGTGGTGATTTATCATACAGCGATGGTGTTGTTTCATTTACTGAAAGAACAGACGGAGAAGTTCGTGGTTTAGTATCAGCAAGTGGTGATTTGTCATACAATTCAACAACTGGTGCTTTCTCTTTCACTGAAAGAACAGACGGAGAAGTTCGTGGTTTAGTATCAGCAGGCGGCGATTTGTCATACAATTCAACAACTGGTGCTTTCTCTTTCACTGAAAGAACAGACGGAGAAGTTCGTGGTTTAGTATCAGCAAGTGGTGACTTATCATATAACTCAACAACTGGTGTTATTTCATTCACAGAAAGAACAAACGCAGAAGTAAGAGGTCTTGTCTCTGTAACGGATGCTGGTGGCGATGGTTCATTGTCATATAACAGTACTTCGGGTGTAATTACATATACTGGTCCAAGTGCTACTGAAGTAAGAGCGCATTTATCAGCAGGTACTGGTGTTACTTACTCAAGTGGTGAATTCTCAATTGGTCAGGCAGTAGCAACAACTTCAGATGTTACATTCAATGACTTAGTAGTATCAGGTGACTTAACAGTTTCAGGCACAACAACTTCAATCAATACAACAGAAATCAATTTAGCAGACAACATTCTACTATTGAATTCAGATGCTACTGGTACTGCCACAGCATCAGCAGGTCTTGAAGTTGAGCGTGGTGATGACTTAAATGTTCAGTTATTATGGGACGAAGCAAATGACCGTTGGACAACGGGTGCAGAAGACTTCTACACAACAGGTACAATTACTGGTGACTTAACTGGTGATGTAACTGGTACAGTTTCATCAATATCTAACCATGACACTGGTGATTTAACAGAAGGTTCAAACTTGTATTACACAAATACAAGAGCAGATGCCAGAGTTAATTTACAAACTGGTGCTAACTTAGATTTATCATCAATGACTACTGCAAACTTGACAGAAGATTCAAGTAATCTTTACTATACAACATCACGTTGGGATACTAAGATGGCAGCGGCCGATACAGGTGATTTATCTGAAGGTAGCAATCTTTATCATACAACTACAAGAGCAAGAGCGGCCATTTCAGCAAGTGGTGATTTATCATACGCAGACGGTGTTGTATCTTTCACAGAAAGAACAGATGCAGAAGTTCGTGGTTTAGTATCAGCAAGTGGTGATTTGTCATACAATTCAACAACTGGTGTTATTTCATTCACAGAAAGAACAAACGCAGAAGTAAGAAATCTTATCTCTGTAACTGACGCAGGCGGTGATGGTTCATTGTCATACAACGCATCAACTGGTGTAATTACATATACTGGTCCAAGTTCTACTGAAGTAAGAGCGCATTTTTCAGCAGGCGGTGATTTGTCATACAACTCATCAACTGGTGTGTTCTCATATACAACTCCAGCAGAAGTTGACAACTACGTAGACTCATTATCATTCTCGGGTGGTACTTTGACAGTAGGTCGTACAGGCGCATTGACAGACTTGACAGTTGATATCACAACAGCAACAACTATGAAACATACTCATGGTTATTCTGTTACATCAGATGATGAAAATGATAATACTGGTTCAACACATGCAATTACTTGGGCAACATTAAACGGCACAGATAAAGTTGACTTCGGTACAGACGCAGTAGCGTATAGTTCTGAAATTGACGTAGCACCGTTTGTACAAGTATTCATCAACAGAATGATTCTAAGACCGAATGAAGTAACAATTTCTTCATCAGGTGTGACATTCGAAGATGATATAATCGCTGAAGGTGATGAAATAGAAATCATGTATATGGATGAGAAATAATATATTCTTAATCAAAGAGTAGAGGGTACCATCCCTCTACTCCGTTCTTCGGAACATTAGACCATGAGGGTCTATCGATATTAAGATAACTTTTTAAGGAGAAAAAAATGGGAAGAAAATTTAGACATAACGGTTCCACAAATACTAAAATCTCACGTGGTAAACGTTATAAATATGACAGTACAGGTAATATCGCAGAGATTACTGGCTCGCCAGATATGACATCAGATGATATTATTTTCTCTGGTACAAAATCGTCAATTAGACGTATTGCAGACCTAGAACGTAACGTATCAATTTTAGCCGCTAAAGATAGTGGTGACGGTGGTGCCACAATCGCCAAAACTATGAGCGGTAAAGTCAAATTCAATAACAATATTGAAGTTGATGGTACATTAGAAGCAGACGGTAACGTTGATGTTGCGGGTACACTAGATGTACAAGCAGGACTAACTCTTAGTTCATCAGCAAGAGAAACTATCCAAGATGAAGTAATTAAACCAATGCTTACTGGTAATACTGAATCCGGTATTAGTGTATCGTATGATGATTCAGCAAATGAAATTGATTTTGATATCACATCAGCACCAAAATGGGAAACTCCACGTACTATTACGTTGGCCGGTGATTTAAGCGGGTCAGTAAGTATTGATGGTTCGCAAGGCGTTACATTATCGGCTTCAGTTGCAGACGACTCTCATAATCATATAATTGCAAATATTGATGGTTTACAATCAGCACTAAACGGCAAACAGCCATCAGGTTCTTATGTAACAACAAATAGTTCACAAGCACTAGGTTCGGCATCAAATGTTTTATCATTTTCTGCAAACACATTAACATTAGAACGTGGTGATGGTTCAACTGATACAGTTAATCTATCAGCATACCTAGATGATACTAACGCGGCAAGAATCGTATCAGGTACAATGGCATCCGATGGTACAGCAACGTTTACACGTGACGATACCACAACATTTACAGTTGATATGTCAGTTTTACTAGACAATGACAACTTAGCACGTATCACATCAGCAGCCTGGGCAACTAGTACTGGTGTTTTAACTCTAACACGCAACGATAATTCAACTGTAACAGTTGACTTAGATGACCGTTATGCGATTAAAACCGGCAACCGTGCGTTAGGGGCAACGGCGTTATCAGTTTCTAATGATACTATCACACTAACTAAAGGTGACGGTACATCAGAATCAGTAACAGTTTCAGATGCTAACTCAGACAACTATCTAACTGGTGCGGCATTCAGTACTGCAAATGGTATTCTAACACTATCACGTACAAATGGTGACGTAACAGTTGATTTAGACGGTCGTTTCACAGACAACGGTTATGCAGACACTATGAACCAACATGTTCGTTCAAGTGATTCACCAAGTTTCGTGGCAGTTACAGCAGACGACTTCCACGGTACGGCGACATATGCAAAATATGCCGACCTTGCTGAAAGATATGCGGCAGACGCCCCATATGAAGAAGGTACTGTGTTAGTATTTGGTGGTGAAGCAGAAGTCACATCATCTCAAGGTTACGCATCTAATAAGATTGCAGGTGTTGTTTCAATTAAGCCAGCAGTAGCAATGAACAGTGAAGCAGGTAACTCACAAACTCACCCATATGTAGCACTACAAGGTCGTGTTCCAGTTAAAGTTGTAGGTCTAGTATCTAAAGGCGACATTCTTGTTGCATCAGATATCGTAGGTACTGCAACAGTTTGGAAAGAAGCAGACACAGACCCACGTATGACTGCATATATCGGTATCGCTATCGAAGATAAGAACGTAGGCGGCACAGGTATGGTAGAAGTTAAAGTAGGTAAGTAATTACACTTTACTCTAAGTTATTTAAAGGGAGCAGAGATGCTCCCTTTTTTATTGCCTAATAGCAAAAGAATTTTTTTAGTGTATTGTACAACCCGGTACGAGTAGTAGATTGTTCTTCTATGGTATTGTCATCAATCCATTCTGGGAATGCATGGAATAACTTTTTCCATTGTAACATTTCATTATGTAAATCAACAATTTTTTTGATATATTCACTTGTATTAGAGAAGTTGAATTCTACCTTTAATTCATTAATACGTTTTTTACATTCTTTTAAGTCTTCTAAATCTCTATCGATAGCAAGTAATATAGTTTCAAATTCTTGTTTGTTTTTAAACTTTTCTATTAGAAATTTGTGATGTTTATTTTTAGGCCTATCTTCGTATAGGAACATTATTTCTTGCAAATCGTAGTACAATGCCTTAACTGGGTTGATGCTCTCACGGTATCTTTTAATAACCTCAGGAATAGCAAATTTGGTGTCCTCAGTACATAGATTTTCAAGTACACTTGATGCTAGGAAGTTAATTCGTGTTCTGCTAGTTGTTAAGTTCTTTCTGGACTTTTCTCTAATCTTGTCAATAACAATATCAACTAATCGTTTTGTGTCTTCGTTTAAGTTCTTTTTTAGATATTCAACATGGCCCGGAGTTGCAGATACAACGGAGGTACGTAAGTTGTCTGTAATGTTTCCACTTTTTAGAAACTCTTTACAGTCACGTATAAATCGTTGTTTTTTGAAATCTACAATCTCGTTCATCTTATCTCCTAACACTAGTATTTACACTTATTAGAAGAAAGTTATAGTGATACTATAATGTCCTTGACAATTTTGAGTTTGTTCTTTTTGAATAAAGTTCTACGTGTTCCTGGGTGAAGTGGTTTAGGAACGTGATGCCTATCTACCCACGCATACCCACCCGATTCGTGATTGAGTTTTGGTATGAATTCTTCATTTACGATAATAACAAACGAATAATAACTAAATTTTTTATCACGTGAATGATATTGGTCCAATGGGTATATTCTTTCAATATCATTTACTCTGTCAATTTCTAATTCTTCTTCAATCTCTCTTAGTAATGCTTGTGCTATATTTTCTTTATCTTCGACCTTGCCACCGAAGAAACCCCAATTTCTTGGTTGTGACCCTTCTTTAGTTCTTTGTTGTAGTAATAAACGTTTTGTATCTTTTGCTATGATACACGCCCCTGCCGCTCTTATCATCTATCTGCCTTATGGTGTTGTTGTGACTAACTCTAATCTCCAGTACCCACTTTCGTATATACCCTGGAATGTATCAGTCCACTCGCCCTTTTCAAATTTAAATTGTTGCATAGTATAAGTATTTGTGACGTATGCACGTAGCGAAAATTCACTTGCATCGAAACTTATAACCCATGCGCTACCATTATATTCAATTATATCATTTTTAGATATATCAATACCGAAATGACTACTACTCGTAGCGTCGGTTAGTGATAGATATCGTTGTCCTGTAGAAACATTAGGTATGCCATTGAACCCAGGCTTTGCTGTTTCGGCATCAATAATTCTATCTACTGCATTTATAGTAGATGTTGGTAGTGTAGCACTATCTACATTAAATGTTAATAACTCTGGATTGTTTGTTGATGAGATTGTGCCGATAACGTCTGCATTCAAATCTTCAATCTCGCCATGGTATTTAAGTCTTAATCTGGACACGCCATCATCTAGTACTCCATAGTTTTCTAATACAGTTTCCCAAGTTATCCCGTCCTCAAAGTTCCCATTTGCTAATGGTTGCAATGTAACGTTACCACTTACATCTTCACTTACTTTTAATGCATAGTTCCCAGGTGTTACGATAACACTTGATTGTCTTTCTAAGTCTCTAAAGAATTCAAATGCATCGGGGTCATAGTCTAGTGTATCTAAATCTGTGTAATTGTATATATTGTGTATAATATTTCTAATTACATTCTGCCTTGTTACTTGCGCCGGTGGGTTAATCCAAATCGGTATTTGGAATGTTAGTGTTGCAATGTCTATTTGGTCTTCTATTCCTGCAGGAATCCCCCTACTTGTCCACTGTATATCAGTCATTTCTACTACTGTAATTGTCGTCCAATCTACAGGGTTATCATTGTGTTGTATTTCTAATGCTGGGTTAAATAAGACTAACATCTGTTCAAGTAGTTGAAGTTTTTGGTCTGTGTTAGAAGTCCAGACATCAACTTGCATGTTCAATAGATACGGCACTGGCATCAATCTTTTTACACTGTATTTTTGTCCAGTATCATTTGTGTATTGTTTCGTAACCGGGTCATAACTTCTTTCGTTGACACTTACTGCGTCATTGAAAAATGGTTCTTGTAGTCGTTGTCTATCAGGTATCAGGCCTTGAACCCAACACGCAATAAACGGTGCAGAGTTAACAATGTTTTCTGAGTTACCCTTTAGAATTGTCGCCGCCATACGAGACACATCACCGTATCTTGCTGGCACTTTGATATAGTAGTCAGTAATGTTGTCATTCATTTTCTTTCCTGTTTTAACAGAAAAGCCACTAAACATTCTTACAAACTGTAATATATATCTTCTTATTTGTTCATCATAGAAATGGTCTTGGCTCATATTAATCCACCTTCGGTCTTACCGCTTTAGATAAGTTTACTTTTGATACTATTTCTGTTCCATCATCAAGTACTACTTTACCGTCATTATTAATAAAGTTATGATGTAGGTGATGCCCAACTTCCCATTCACCATCACTGTCTTCGACTTTATACCATTTGTTGTCTCTATATTGAAACAATCTGTTCGGTGTATAATCAGAACGTAGGAAATAAGAATTATCAGTAGGACTATCTGGGAACTTTGTTCCGCTGGCCACTGTAGCATAATCTACATCATCAGGATGCTCTCCTTGTGTTGCGTAAACCATATTATTTGTTCTGTAATCCCAATACTTTCCTGGAACGTTTTCTTGTGCCTCTTTTACAACAGCATCAGTAATTTGAAGTTCTTTGTTGTATGTAGACAGAATATTTTTTAAGTCATCGGCTTCTTCACCTGTACCAAGAATATCTGAGTACTCTTGTGTGTCTTGTAATTGCTTACAACGTACACGCCAGATATGTGGCCACCAACCTGCATCAAACCCTTCAGCACCTTTAGTTGCTTCTTGTACTACCCAATATTGATTTACAGCATCACTATCTTCTTCGAGTAACATATCTTCTCTCATATGCGGTAACTCAATTACATCACCAGTCATTATTTTACGACCTAGTTGATTAACCATTTCATTTAGATGTAGAGTGAATACTTGTTGGTCGTTTCCTAAGAACATACCGAATTGTGATAATTCAAAATCTTGGTCAGATACAGTATAAACTCCTCTTAAATCATAAATTTCAGTATCATACTTTCGGTCACGATTTTCCATAAACAATAAATCTTGTATTGCAGGTTGGGCAGGGTCATAATTAGGGTCAGTTTCGTCCTGAGACCCTAGATACTTATGTATCAATAATGACGTTCCGCCATGGTCAAAGTGCGCTTTGACTGTCTTATCAGCGAATTTGTAATCATTTCCCTTACGAGGGTTCCATAAACTTAATCTTGGCATAAAAATTTTCCTTGACTTATTACTGTATTTATCATATAATACTACTTATCATTATTTAAGGATATGTTATGGACGATGGATATACAATAATTCGTGGTGTTATACCTGAAATGGTAATACATCAATTCAAAATGTGGGCAATGAACCCAAATAATTCACATCGTGGGAACGCTGTAAATGGTAAATACTACAATAAACATCGAAAAGGTAGAGAGTATGACTGTTGGTGGACAACTGCTCCTCCTGTTGAAATGTGGAGTCCTGTAGTACGACAATTACATACATATATAAGTGCATTATTTCAATCAGATGATTGGGATATTCATTGTGTAGATTGTATCACTACTCGTCCCGGTAGTGCAAAAATTCGGGCACATGTTGATAGTCCTTATCGTTTTGACGAATATGCTATGTCAAAAGAAATATTGGGTGTGCAGATAATCATACCATTAGACCCGTTTACATTGGAGAACGGCGCAACAGCATTTATACCAGGAAGCCATTTAGAAACGAATCATTATAAAGATATTGAAGAATTTCAGGAAATATTTGATGACCGAATCAGAAATGAAGGAGTTCAATTTTTGTCTCAACCTGGTGATGTATTGATGTATGATGGAAAAACTTTACACAGTACAATGCCAAATAATGCAGATACATTTCGTAGTGCATTGTTAATAAATGCTCTTTCTACAGACGTTATTGAGAAAGCGAATTTGCTTGATAAAAACACGGATAGAAAAAAAACTTGACAAATTGGTGCTTTTGTAGTTAAATATAAACAGTAACGACTATATACTTTTAAAATAGGAGACAAAAACCAATGGCGATTAAACTTGCTAAGAGAAAAAAATCACAACGTGGCTCAAAATATGTAGATGAATCATATACTGGTCCTGAACCTATATGGACAGATGCAGATACGTGGTCAGGCGAAAAGTATTATAGAGAACGTAACCGCACAACTACATTTTATTCATACTACTATAAGAATAAAGACTTTGTTGTGTGGATAGTTGATTTTATGAAAGCGAATGGTTACACTAAAGAACAGATAAAGTTCTATAAAGCGGCAGAAGATTGGCGTACAAAAAGTACGATAGCAAGTTATGCCAGAGCATTGATGAATGGTATGCCTGAAAATAACGAAGGTGTGCCGGCATACTTAGATACATTGGCTGGGGTGTGCGCAACATATGTGCGTGATGCAACTGATATAGTTAAAGAAGATATCAATAAGATTGTTGAAATAGGCTCAAAAATTTTAGAAGAAAGAGAAGAACAAGAAGAAAATTCAGTAAAAAAATATAGACCATCTATTCAGCAGTTGTTACGTGATAAGGCACTGTCAATGACAGATGATATCGAAGAATTTATTGACAGTTTTGATAACACTACAAAAATGTTGAAAGAGTTTGACCCGTATAAACTACTAATAAGAGAGCAGGCAAAGGCAAATCATGCAAAGATTATTCTTAATCAGTATAAGCCGGTAGTAGACGAACTAGATGAATTACTGAATCCTCCCAAGAGGATGAATGAACGACAAAAAGATTTCTATGAACAACTTAAGGAAGGTTATTCTTATCTGACTAAGCCTGAGATTAAGGTAATGTATAAGATGTATCTATCTATTGTTGAAGCATGTGATATGATTATTGCTAAAGCAAAAGCAACAAGAACACCACGTAAGAAGAAACCAGTTAGTGCAGAAAAACAAGTTGCAAAGTTTAAGTATATGAAGCAACATGTAGATACTAAGACGGTTAGTATGAACCCGGTAGATATTGTAGGCGCACAAGCAGTTCTTGTGTATAATGCAAAGAACAGAAAACTAGGTATTTACTATGCTAGTAACATTGACCCTAAAGGATTAGGTAGGGAAGGTTCTGGGCTGAGTGTTAAAGGTACAACTATTCAAGGCTTTGATGAAAAGAATAGTGTGCAAAAAACTTTACGTAAACCAGCAGAACAACTTTCTACGTTTAAGAAGATAACTAAACGTTCATTGCAGAAAGAATTCGGAGCAATCAATTCTGTAGAGACTAAAATGAACGGCCGTTTTAATGATAATAGTTTAATAATTAAGGTTTTCTGATAAATACTATTGTTGATGAACGACGGTTCATCTTTAACTTAGGAGACATTATAATGGCAAAACAAACATTCTATTTTTTAGAAGTTACATTTCCGCAAGAAATTGTTGACGCATACCCTGGCGTAGATGGTTGGGAAATTGCACGTAAGCATCTATGGGAATACATCGTTGCAACAGATTCGAAATATGCAAAAGCAATAGAATCATTTGTTTATGATGAAGTAAGACAATATCCGTGGCAAGGCAACAAAGCCGCAGTTCGTATTAGGTTTTTGAATGAGAGACATTTTGAACAATACATGACTATGGTAAAAGAATATAGAACATGGTTAACTGATACATATGGCGTAGAATTTTCACATGAAGTTCATGCAAACTTTGAATTGAGCGTTGATGAAGCACCTTATAAGGCAGATGATGAAACAACAATTGCACCGATTTCATACGAAGGCAGATTTTTACAAATGTTTGACGATATTGCAGAAGAACGTGGATTTGATATATCATAATATAAATTATTATATTTAAATAAGTAAACCCCTCAATGAGGGGTTTACCATATCCATAATTTGTTTTTATGATAAATACAATATAATGGAGACTTTCAATGGCAAAAAATCGCAATAAAATAAAAAATGATGTAATCAACCAAGTTAGACTATTACTAGGTGATGGCATGATTGATATCGAATTAGACCCAGAACACTATGACCTGGCTATTGATATTGCTTTATCTAAAATCAGACAACGTTCAGAAAATGCAGTAGAAGAAGATTTCTATACAATCGAACTACAAGAAGAACAAGATGAATATTCTTTACCAGAAGAAATTATCGAAGTAAAGAAGATTTGGAATCGTGCATTTGGGCATGGTATATCTGCTGGTGTAGATATGGACCCATTTGAATTAGCATATGCTAACTCGTACTTCTTTATGAATAATCATCTAGGTGGTATTGCGACTTATGAACTATTTGCTGGATATAGAGAAACATTGAATAAAATTGCCGCAACTGAAATTAACTTCATATGGAATCCTAGTACACATAAACTTAAACTTCTTAGAAAGTTAAGAGCAAAAGAAACTGTACTTCTACATGTTCATTTAGAAAGACCTGATGATGTTCTTTTACAAGACAATTATCTTAAGAATTGGTTACGTGATTATGCATTAGCGTATTGTAAGAAAATGATTGGTGAAGCACGTTCTAAATTCTCTACATTACCCGGCGCACAGGGTGGTGTTTCACTTAATGGCGATGTAATGAAACAAGAAGCAGATGCAGGTATTGAAAAACTTGAGAACGAATTAAAATTGTACTTAGATGGCTCAGCACCATTAGGATTTATTATCGGTTAATACTTGACACACTTACATAACTATGCTATACTTCTTTTAGTTAAGTTATGATAAGGAAATCTCAGATGATTATTGGCATATGTGGACTCATTAGTTCTGGTAAAGGCACAGTTGCCGATATTTTAGTAGAAAAACACAACTTCATAAAACTTTCCTTCGCAGACAAACTCAAAGACGGTGTTGCAACTGTATTCGGTTGGGACCGTGCTATGTTGGAAGGTGATACTGTAGAGAGTAGAAAATGGCGTGAACAAGTTGATATGTTTTGGACTAAAGAAACAGGCCGTGAGATTACTCCCAGATTAGTTCTACAAGAGTTCGGCACTGATTGTATGCGTAATGGCTTCTATGACGGCATTTGGGTTAGTCTAGTCAAACAAGAAATAATTAACAATCCTGAAAATAAGTACATCGTTCCTGATGTACGATTTGCAAACGAGATAAGCATCATTAAAGATTTAGATGGTGAAGTCTGGAATGTCAGACGTGGCGATTTGCCTGAATGGTGGGGGACTGCAATCTTAGATAATACAACAGATTCAGACTTGATGGAAAGTAACTATCCTAATGTACATCAGAGTGAATGGAGATGGATAGGAACTAATAATACTTTTAGTCACATTATCTATAACGATAGTGACCTACAGTCACTATATATCCAAGTTTCAAAGACGTTATCTATGTAGTTAACTTCCAAACACCTGTTTTTCCGTAAAATATGATAAATATTGTTAGCAATTCATATTTTAAACAAGGAGAACAGAATGCCTACATTAGTATCACCAGGTGTATCAGTAACAGTTGTAGATGAGTCACAATATGTGGCCGCAACACAAGGTACACTTCCATTATTAGTTATTGCTACGGCAAGTAACAAAGCAGACACTTCTGGTTCATCTATTGCTTCTGGCACAGTTCCAGCAAACGCTGGTGTGGCTTATCTAGTATCTTCACAAAGAGAATTAGTCGAAACTTTCGGAGAACCTAAGTTCTACGAAGTCGGCGGTTCAGTTGTGCAAGGCGCAGAGACAAGCGAATATGGTCTATTGGCTGCATATCAATATCTAGGTGTTTCAAACAACGCTTACGTTATTCGTGCAGATATCGACCTAGCAGAATTAGAAGCAACTACGACAGAACCTGCAGGTGTAATCACAAACGGCTCATATTGGCACAACACGTCAAAATCTAAATGGGGACTATTCAAATGGGATGGTTCAGCATGGGTTGACGCAAACGTATCAGTATTGACAGACGCACCAGGAACAGGAAACGTAGAGTCATTAGACGGTTCAGGTTTCGCGGCACCATCAAACATATACGGTTCAGCAGGAGACTACGCCGTAGTAGCATCAACTTCAAAAGTTGGTTACTATCAGAAAGTAGCAAGTGCATGGGTTCTACTAGGTAACGTAGGCGCAGGCGATTTTCAATTCTCTGCATTTGCACCAACAACACAAAAAGGTGGCGGTGCCTTAGTAGCAGGCGACACATATGCTCGTTTAACAGAGCAAGGTGGCGGAATTGATATTGACATGAATGTTTACAATTCAACATCTGGTCTATTCACATCAGTTCAGGCTCCAACATATGCGGCTGACGATGCCGCTGGTTCAACATTAATCTCAGTAGGCGATATATATACAAGATATGACGCCACACTTGGTTTCTTTGAATTAAGACGCCACTCAGGTGCAACATCATCTATGATAACAACAGGAACTATTCCTGATACAGCATCAATTACATCAACATTTACTGTAGAAGGTACTGCGTTTAACTTTTCTAGTCAGTCTATTGACCAAGTTTTAACAACATTACAAAGTGATGCAGGGCTGAACACAGCAAATGTCCAAATTGAAAAAGTTGGCACTAATAAAATCCGTTTCACTAAAACTGACGGCAAAGAACTAAACATTGAGTTCTCTGTTGGTCAAACAGCAATGGGCTTCGTAGATGCATCACAAAGTGCATCAGTTTGGGAAGCATTAGTATATGAAGCAAAATCAACACAAATTACTGGCACAATCGCAGAAGGAACTCTATGGTTCAACTCTGATTTGAAAGTTGAAATCTTAAAGAATACATGGAACGGCGCGGCACAAGACTGGGCAAAACACGCATGGTCAGAAGACACAGAAGGTCTTCTAGCAACTGAATTACAATTACGTTCAGGTGCTCCAACAAAACGTAAAGACGGCACATCATCTCTAGTAGCAGGTGATATCTGGGTTGACGGTGATGCTCTTCCTTATCCAACTGTATATCGTTGGTCAGGTTCAGCATGGGTCAAGTTAGATACGGCAGACCAATCATCAACTAACGGTTTATTATTTGGTAACTATTCAAATGATGCTCCTTATGATGCAAACGGCGCCGCTAACAGTCGTACAGTACATGCACAAGTTCCAAATGCAGAAACATCACCAGACGGTATGTTAATGATTAATATGGACTACTCAACTTATAACGTCAAGCAATACACAGACGGTAAGTGGGTATGGGTTTCAGGTGTAAACACAGACGGTTCAGGTAAGTTCGGCACAGACGCACAGCGTCACATGGTTGTAGAAGCGATGCAATCAGCAATTTCATCAAACGATGGTATTCGTGCAGAATCAACTTACTTTAACTTGATTGCATCTCCTGGCTACCCAGAACTAATGGATGAAATGATTACTCTTAACAAAGATAAGAAAGAAATCGCATTCATCGTAGGTGATTGTCCAATGAACTTGAAGTCAACTTCAACAGAAATGAAAGCATGGGCAGATTCAAATATGCCAGCAGAAACATATGCGGCAGTTTACTATCCACATGGTCTGTCAACAGACTTAAGTGGTAACGATGTTGTTATCCCTTCATCAGCAATTGCTTTAAGAACTATTGCTTTTTCTGACCAAGTATCATTCCCATGGTTCGCACCAGCAGGTTTGACACGTGGTGTAGTTTCAAACGCATCACAAGTTGGTTATGTAAACTCTGAAAATGAGTTTGTAAGAACAAGACTAAGTGAAGGTCAACGTGACGTTCTTTATACAAATCGTATGAACCCAATCGCAGACTTCCCAAATCAAGGTCTAGTGGTATACGGGCAGAAGACTTCACAAGCATTTGCAAGTGCATTAGATAGAGTCAATGTAGCACGTCTAACGAACTACATGAGACACAATCTTGACCAACTTTCACGTGGTTTCTTATTCGAACAGAATGATAAAATTACACGTGATAACATGAGAGATGCAGTAGAACGTTTCTGTGGTGGTCTTGTTACAGATAGAGGTCTATATGACTTCTTAGTAGTCTGTGATGAGTCTAATAACACACCAGCACGTATTGATAGAAACGAATTATGGGTAGATGTTGCTATTCAACCAGTTAAAGCGGTTGAGTTTATCTACATCCCACTACGTATTCGTAACACTGGTGAATCACTAGCATAATATACTTTACATTATAAAGTAACGAGAAACCCGGCTTTTGTCGGGTTTTTCATTAAGTACGACTTAATTCCTCACAGAATTGATAAATACTATAGTAAAACATAGATTGCAAACTATTATTAGGAGTATAACAATGTCAAGAACATTACAAAATTTTGGTGTTCCACTAGACTCGGGCGACAACGCTCAAGGTACTGGTATTTTACAGCCAAAACTAAATTACCGCTTTAGAGTACAAGTAGCGGGCTTTGGTGGGCTTTCACAGAACACCCAAGAATTTACAAGACAGGTAATGAATGTTACTCGTCCAAAGGTCTCACATGAGTCAATTCCACTAGATTCATACAACTCACGTATGTATATGATGGGTAAGCACACATGGGAACCAATTACAATTACATTGCGTGATGATATCGCAAACAATCTAACTAAACTAGTTGGTCGTCAAGTACAATCACAGTTAGACCACAGAAATCAAAGAGGTCCTTCAGCAGGTACTAACTATAAGTTTTCAACATTGATTGAAATCTTAGATGGTAACTCAGGTAACCCAACTGAACAGTGGCAATTAGAAGGTTGCTTTATCACTAATGCTGACTATTCACAAACAGATTATGCTGTTTCTGACCCAGTACAAATCATTTTGACACTACAATATGATAATGCTGTGTTTACAGATGCAGATATAATGCCAGACCAAACGTTTATTAACAACTCAAGTTCAGCAGGTTAATAAAGAGGTAGTCGGTTATGGCAGGTGAAGACCGTCAAAGCATAGGTAATAGGAAACGTATCCTGGCGGATAGCGCAGGTGCTAAACATAGATTTGGATTTGAACAACAAGGCCAAGCCAACGGCGTTGGCCGTTCAACTATTACTAAAGCACCTAAAACTTCTGACTTATGGTTTGTTGAATTTAATCAAACAAGCGGAGATAAAGGTGTAAAAGCACTAGATATATCAGCATTAGCAAGAGCGGTGTCTGGTATTTCAGTGGTGACAAGTACTATACCAGTTGACCAATATGGTAAGCGACTATATGTACCTACACGTGTAGACTTCCCAGAAGTAAGTATTACGATGTATGATACTGTTGACGGTACAATGTTTGATATGGCGGCAAGCATGTATGAGAGATTTTTTAGTAATAATTCTCTTGCACCAGTAGATGGAATGCAAGAATTACTTCTTTCCGAACATCATCGGATGTATGGTAGAAAAATACCAGACAAAAGTACTGGTGAATACTATCATCAAAGTTTTGAAAGTATTAAAGTCAATCACTTTTTTGGAAATCTTGATTCATCACAAGAAAATGAAGGCTTTGTACAACAGATACAACTGATTAATCCATTAGTTACAAATATAACATTCTCACCTAGTGACTATTCTTCATCAGAACCAAGAACAATAGAAATTACAGTACAACCTGAAAATGTAGTATTTTATCCTAAAGATGATAATGTACAGTTTCCAAGTTGGATGTCACTTGGATTAGATTATATATTAGATGAACTTTCTCCAATAACAACTAAAACTAAAGGAATGAATAAAGAAGAAGAACTGTTTGATAAGTTACTAAAAGAAATGCAAAACACTTCTAATTTTCCAGATGCAGACGGAGTTGAGTTACAGAACGACATGGATGAAATTAGGAAACTTAATGAACTTAGAAAGTTGTACAATAAGGCACAAGAGTTATCTGGAGACAGAGAAGCCGCAAAAGCATTATTACAAGAGTTAAGAAATGATATCGGAACTGTAAAAGCAAGTAACTTGATGTTTGCAGAAGAAACCGAACAGAACAGAGAAAGAACTGACAATAACAAACAAGGATTGAGTATCGATTTAAGAGAAACAAAAGAAGGAAGAAGACCAAATGCACAAGAAACAGGAAATTCTTACAAAAGAACTATACTTAATCCAAATGTTCCTGATTTTGCAGGTTTAGGCAGTGTTGATGGCGGTAGCCAAACATATAGTCCAGCAAACTTTGGGTCCGCAGTTACAAATGAGTTAGTTAGTGCGTTTTTTAATGGTAGAAGTGTTAACTTTAGTAATATAACTAGAGATATAGGCCAAGGCATACTTGGTAATACAGGTATAGGAAATCTTACATCTTTGGGTAAAACATCTCAAAGTAGATTTGGTATAGCAGGTGATATAATCAGAGACGGTATAACAAATGGAATAAGACAGACTAACACTAATGGTATAACCACTACAACAACACCTGCATTCCCTAGTGAGAGCAATCAAACATCAAATTCTATTAAGTCATCAAATACGACACCTGATAAAACGTTGCAACAGAATAAAATTAAACTGTTAAATCAACAAAGGAGTCCAAGATGAAGATAGATTTGCTTACTGCTAATTTAAAGAAAAAAGGCTTCACACAAGATAAAGCCGAAACATATGCAATAGAAATTCAGAATATTGCGAAATCATTTGGTTTAAATCCTTACGATTTAGTTGACCAAGTTTCTGAAGACTTTTCATTCAATGACTTAGGAGCATTTGCTCTAAATAATGCATTGCGATTCGGTTATAAAACAGGTAAAGCAACACCGTTGAAACCAAACAAGTATGTCGCAAGAGCAATTATTAAATGAGAAAATTCCATCAAGGCAAATACACTGTAAAAAACCCTGCAAAGTACTCTGGTAGTGGTGAACCTACCTTTCGTAGTAGTTGGGAACACACATTTATGTGTTTCTGTGATGATAATCCTAATGTAATGGCATGGGCAAGTGAACCAGTTAGAATTACATACCAACATCCACTAAATGGTAAGGTAACTAGTTATGTTCCTGATTTTGTCATCGTATATATGGATACAAAAGGAAATAAAAACGCAGAATTGATAGAAATTAAACCAAGCAGACAATCAAATCCAAAATTAGCACGTGGTAGGGGTGAACAGGCTCAAGTTGCAGTAAATTATGCAAAATGGGATGCGGCAACCCACTGGGCTAGAAAACGTGGTATGAAATTTAGAGTTTTAAATGAAGGCGACATTTACTCAAATACTAGAAAACAAAAAGAAGTCAAAAGACGGAAAAAATAACACACCTTAGGACCGATATAAGTTACTTATATCTAAGGTGAGGATGCCGTTATCCTTTAATCATATCGCTACTATGTTTACAAAAAACGGCACTTTCCTATAGAGATAAATACGTATATAATGATGAATGAAATAGAAAATATAGTTTCAGAGAAAACTATTGCTGTTATGTACGAACCTGGCGCAGGCGGAGACTTTATAGTTTCGCTAATGTCTCTTATACCACAAATATATGGAGATAATTTCAACATGAAACCAGAAAATGACGGCAGAGTTAAGTCTATGGTTAGAAATAAGACTACGATACAGTTAAATGTACAAAAAGTGTTTGATGATTACAAATTTTGGGAAAATGATAACCTACAATCAGAAATAATAGATAAGATATTTGATATTGGAACTCTTAAAAAAGAAATAATTAATAAAAACTCATTATATATTTCTAAAATACATCCTTACATTTATGAAGATGTAGATAACAGTTTAAAATTATTAAATCATTTAAAACATAAATATCTTAATAGCAAGAAAATACTTATTACAAGAGATGTAGAAGTATGTAAACAAAATCATATATTGAAAAATAATTTTGATTATGATATAATTAACTATAATACTTTATCATATAGTAGCAAATGGTTCGATGATTTTAGTATTATAGACAAAGAATTCGATGTATATCATTTTAATTTTTCTGATTTAGTGACTAACCCAATCAGAACATTTAATTTACTAATGAATTACTTAGATATAGACATTAATACTATCGATATGAACAAATTTAAAGAATTATATCAGGTATATATCAATAAACAAAAATATATAGAGCCTGGGAGGTACTGGTAATGACAAAAAAACTTGAAGAAACATTTAATATAGCACCACAAGATGATACTGAAGAAGAAACACAAGATGAAACTCCAACAATAGAAGAGTCAAAAGACCTTACGGAATTATTAAATGCAGATATTGAAATTGCAGAAAGAATCGATGATGCACTTCCAATGGTATCTGATTTAAACCAACATGATAGAGAGATGGATGATATCCATCAGAAAGCATTAGATACATTTAAAGATTTAGTTGAACTAGGAATGAATGTAGAAGTACATGCTGGTGCTAAGTTGCTTGAGACAGCAAATGCTATGTTAAAGACTGCAATGGAAGCCAAAGATAGTAAAGTAGATAGAAAATTAAAGATGATTAATTTGCAATTACAGAAAGCAAAGTTAGATTTTTCTAAAGAAAAGAAAACTGGCGGAGATAATGAACTAGAAAGTGATGGTTCAGTGACGTTAGATAGAAACGAACTACTAAAACGTATCCAAAACGCAGATAAATTAACAAAAAAAGATAAATAAGAATAGAATGTATTGGAGATACCAATGAAAACTTTTAAACAATTTTTAACAGAGTCAACTAAAGAACATAAATTAACAATTCGTTTCGGTGCTGAACTTGATGAGGGCAGTGAGAACCGTATTGAAAGATTTTTGGGAAAGTATGACCTAAAGGTGATGTCAAAAACATCAACTACCCCTATTACTAAAAGCCCAATGTTCTTTGAAGACGATGTAGAAAATGTCAAAGTTTCAAAGATTGATATAACGACTGGGTATCCACTATCAGCAGATATTTTACGCCAACAACTGAGCGATTTACTAATGATGCCTCTAACTCACGTTGCAGTACATCCTGAAGGATGGGAACCAACTGAAGAAGAAGAAAAAGAAGAAGGCAAAGCAGTTCTAGGAACTGAATATGGTGACGAATCAGATAATGGTAAGCATTACGGAAAAACTTTTGTAGATAAATTCTTAGATGAATTGACTCCATCTGAGAATGAAAAGGTCGAAAACGTACTAAGTTTGACACCTGCACAAGATGAGGCACAAGAAGTCATGTCTAAGGACGACCAGTCAAGTGATTCTGTTATTTCGGGAAAAAATGAAATCCCAGACCCTATGGAGATGAAAAAATGAAAAAACATTATAACCTAAATGTAACAGAAGACAACGGCGAGTCAGTTACAACTTCAAACACAAGCACAGAACATGCTTCTGAGATTCTACGCATTATGGCGTTGGCAGGTATCAAACCCGAAGCAATCGAAGAACATGGTGAAGCAGAAATGGAACATACACCAGCAAATGACGAACTGGATTTAGACGATTATTCTAAAAAGTCTCCAGAAAGCATTGCAAAGCAAAAGAAATCAATTCAACCATCACATGGTGATAACCCATTAGAGTATTCATTGGACGAGAATGAAATCTTTGAATCATTAATGACTGAATTTAAATCAGAAATGTTAGAAGAAGGCACATGTCCAGAATGTGGCGGAAAGAAGCACAAATTAATGGCATGTAGTTCTTGTGGGTGCAGTGAATCTATTGAAGAAGAAGTAGTAAACGAACTTAATGTTCCTAACGATAAAGAAAAAGTTAAAGCACAAATTCAAAAATTACATAAAATGGCAAAAGATGCCAGAGATGCTGGTGACGACAATAAGGCTTATGCTATTGAACGTGGAAGTGAAATGGCGGCATTACATAAAAAATTATCAAAACTTGGTGGCGATATAGATGATGCTAATTGGATAACACCAGAAGGTGGACCATTGTCATATAAAAAAGTAGGCGAATATACATATATCGTTAAAGACGAAAATGGCGAAGAACACAAAGCAGAAATGGGTGCTATGGGTGATGAACAAGACAACTATTCACCTGAAGAAATAGAGCAAACTATGGACCAAGAAGGATTAGAGATGCTAATT
>Ga0098055_1000236_pt1 | contig 36337 bp, 38 predicted proteins | sample 17_taG_FD_75107 | JGI IMG/M metagenome (GOLD analysis project Ga0098055, IMG submission 75107) | Marine viral communities from the Subarctic Pacific Ocean - 17_ETSP_OMZ_AT15314 metaG | ecosystem: Environmental > Aquatic > Marine > Oceanic | place: Pacific Ocean | collected 2015-01-18 | reverse complement strand
TCTATATTTGCACCAGAAGTTTTAGCTTCTAATGCGTCCACTTTAACTGTTGAGTTAACAGTTATTTCACCACCAGATTGGCTGGATTCTATTTCATCTACTTTTATTTTACTTACCATTATTCACTCGGTTTCGGATTGTCGTCTTTTACTTCTTTTAAGGCAAGATACAAAGAACCTGTCTTAGCATCTTCTCCTAAAAGTCCACCATCTATATCGTGGAATAGTTTGTCTAATTGTTCTGCAATCTGAGGATAAGCTAATGCTCTATCTCTAGCATATTCTTTAGCATCATACTCTGTCTGTTTAGTAGCAAGTAAAGTATTTAATTCTTCTTCTGTTGGCTTATCATATCCATCTGCAACCCAAAGATTTGCATAAACTTTATCTCCATCAAATCCAAACCATTGACCAGTATGTAATGTTACTAATACATCTTCTATAGTTTCATACATTATGTAGCTCCTAGTTTAGAAAATGTCATATAAGTAGTTAACTGTGTTGCTGTAGCTGCAACAGTTTTAGTTCCACTAGCCTGTGTATCAATTCTAAATCTAACTTGGTCATTTGAAGTGTTTGTAACATCTAGTTTTAATTGTGCATAAGCACTACTATCTATAGCTGTTGCAGTACTATACATTTGTGCATTTGCTTTTGCTTGATATACATCCCAAGTAGAGCCACCATCATTACTGTATGATATATGATTTATAACATTTCTTTCTGCGTTGTAAGCAGGGTGAGTTGTATATGCTACATTAAATTCTACATTCCATTTTCCTGTAGAAGGAAAAGTAAATACTCCAGAACTTTCTGTCATACCTGTACCAATTTTTTCCCAACCAGAAGCCCATCTACTTAGATTAGAAGCTATAGGATTAGCATCTCCTGTAAAGTCAGTAGTTAGATGCCATACATCTACTTCTTCTAAACCACCTGCACTAATATCAGATGTTAAAGCCATAGTTCCTGTAGAACTGGGTACTGTTATTGTTCCACCAATTTTACTATCTTTTATTAATACTCCATCAACAGTTACACCAGCATTAGTGGTGGATTCGTTGATTGCATCTACTTGTACTGTACTCATAATTTATGATCTCCCTTTATATATCATAATCGCTACTTTTTAGATCTTTGAGCATTGTAAAATCGTTTTCTGCAACTTTCTTGGCGACAAGAATCAAAGCGACTGATAAATAACCAACCATAATACCGTAGAAGAACTCGATCATAAGATCACCAAACTTCCTTGAACATCTACTGTTCCTTGCACATCTAAAGGACCTGCAGCGACTGTTCCTTCTGTTGAGGCAATAGTAAATGTCTCTGAAGCGTGCATAGCTAAGTTATGTGTAAAGAAACCACCTCTAGCTGACATAGAAACATTGTTATCAACTTTAGCTCTTTCTTGACCAGCAGTTGTAATTACTATTTCATCTGCGTCAGAAGAAGCTTCTGCTTCTATCTTTGTATCGTTATCTGCATCTTTAATACTGTCTGAACTAATTCCAGCAGTTGCAGTATCTACATAAGCTGTAGTAGCTACTTTAGTTGAGTTATCACTTTGGTTCTGTGTCTTGGCTTTAAGGTCACCTTCAGTAACAGTTAAGTTACTTGCAGAAGAACCATCAGTAGCAGTTGTACCTGCAACCCAAGAGTCTGCTGATTCATCCCATATAAATGCTGCGTTATCTCCTGTAGAACCTCGCTCTACAATCATTCCAGCATCAGTAGTTAATGAACCGCCATCAGCGTTTAATTCAAATAAAGTATCCGTGATCTTTAATTCGTTAGCTTGTGTAGTTGTACCGCTAACAGTTAAGTTAGTTATTGTTACACCAGAGCTTGTAGCAGTTATAACATCTGTACCACCAGCTTTTATAAAGACTGTATCGTTATCAGTTGTTCTTTCTACTTCAATCTTCGTATCATCATCAGCATCAGCATAAGATGTTAATACTTGCTGAGTAGCTGTCATTGCTATTGGATCCGATGAACCACCTGCAAGTGTTACTGGTAAAGCACCACCTGTTGTTGCAGAACTTAAGACTATGTTATCTGTTGTTCCATCAAATTCTGTAAATGGCATACTTCCAGAACTGCCGCCAGAAGAAGTAAAAGTAATTGTATCTGTACTTGCATCTGTAGTAAGTGTTATACCTGTACCAGCTGCAAGGGTTAATGTATCTGTTTCAGCATCAGCTACGACATTTGATTGTCCAGCAACGGCTAATGTTGAGAAAGCGTTTGCTGCACCACCAGTTGCGGCTATTGTAAGAGTTCCTGCGGCATCATCATAAGTTTTAGTTATGTTTGTACCAGCGACTACTACATTAGCTGCAAAGTCTTCTATTTGTTCTTGTGTAAGTTGTGTGTTTGTATCAGCTGAAGAGATTGTGATCGTGTCTGTTGATGCATCAGTTGTAAGAGTAATATTCGCACCAGCTGCAAAGTTTAGAGTATCAGTTGTACTATCTGGAGCTACAGTTGTTTGTCCAGATACTGCAATGTTTTGGAAGTAGTTTGTTGAGGAAGCTACTGTTCCTGGCTCAAACTCGCTGTTTGAAGCATTCCAAACAAGTGCTTGTCCATTAGAAGGAGCTGAAGTTGTTATATCTACATCTGATAAATCTCCTACTGATACTGTACCTAAGTCAATATCTACTTCATTGTTACCTGTATCATCAGTAATTGTTATCTTTGAAGAACCTGGATTTAGTTTTTTGAACTGTAAGTCTTCTCCGACTTTACCATCAAAGATTCCTACACCTGCTGTACCAATGTTAGAAGCTGTGTTGACTTCTCCTTGTCCAGCAAGTCCAGCTACTGTTGATAATCCAAAAGCACCTGCTGTATTATCCCAAAATACAACTTTGTCATCTTCTGAAGCACCTGGTGCTGAGAAACCAACATTAGCTAAGTCTTCTAAGTTAGCAGCAGCAATTCGTGCATCTGCTCTCGCATTAGTAAAGTATAAGTTTGTACCTTCGGATAAGTCAGCTGTATCTTTTGTTGCTATCCAAGTGTTAGCTGTACTTGTAAAATCTGATGTGGCTAATTTTGTAGCAATAGAGTTAGTAACAGTTGTAGAGAAGTTAGCATCATCACCTAAAGCTGCTGCTAGTTCATTAAGAGTGTCTAAAGCGCCTGGTGCTGAGTCTATTACATTATTTACTTGTGTTGTTACATAAGATTGTGTTGCATAACTATTAGCTGTTAAGTAAGAAGCTACATCTGAATCTGCATACTGTGTTATTGAAGAAGCAATCTGTCCAGATCCTGATATTGTAATTCCTGATCCAGCAGATATATAACTTTGGACATCGCTATCTGCATACTGAGTTATAGTTGATGATATTTGTCCAGAACCATTTATAGCTATTCCAGAACCAGCTGAGATATAACTTTGAACATCAGAATCAGCGTATTGTGTAATACTTGTAGATATTTCACCACTACCATTTATAGATATACCAGTTCCAGCTGAGATATACGCTTGTACATCTGAGTCAGCATACTGTGTGATTGTTGTAGCTATAACTCCAGAGCCAGAAAGAGTTATTCCTGTTCCAGCTGAAAGATAAGACTGTACATCGGCATCACCATAAGATGAGCCGAATACTGTAATAGTTCCACCCATACCAGAGTGTGAGGAACAGTAGTAATAAAGAATATCTGAAGTAGCCCCATTGACTGTATACTCCACATACGCCCCAGAACTACCTTGAGAACCGTTTGTTGTTTTTCCTGTTGTGTATTCACTACCACTATTATGAGAACCATTATCAGTTGTTGATAATTTAAATGGATGCCCAGATAACGAGTTGTCAGATAAGTCAAATCTATATGTTATGCCTGGGTTGAATGATATAGTAGCTTGAGCTTCACCATCTATTAAGAATTTATTACTACCACCGACACTTGCTACTGTTACAGCATATTCAACAATCACTGTATTGTTTTCAAAGTTTATTGTTTTATTAGTTAATGTATCTGTAGAAGTTTCTGTTAAAACAGTTGAGTCTATAGATATTGATCCAGAAGAAAAGTCTATACCTGTACCACCACTGATGTAACTTTCTACATCAGAATCTGCGTACTGAGTAATAGTTGTTGCAATCTGGCCAGATCCAGATAATGTTATTCCAGTACCTGCTGATAAGTAGGACTGAACATCGGAGTCAGCGTATTGCGTAATTGTTGTAGCAATGACTCCTGCACCAGAAACCGTAATTCCAGTACCGCCTGATATTGCACCTCTAGCTCTTGCATCCGTATAGTAGAGATTTGTTGTACCCTCTGTTAAGTCATCAGTGTCGAAGTTAGCAATACTTGAAACCGTACCAGTTATATCGCCTGTTACATTTCCTTCTAAATTTGCAATCAAAGTACCAGTTGTGTGACCAGTACCAGTGATATCTACGGTTGTTGTAGGTTCTGTTTGGTTACCGTGAAATAATCTAAACTTATCTGATTGTGAAGCATCCCAAGCTAAACCTGCATACTTAGTAGTCGAAGATTGTACATACTTACCATAGAAACCTATATCAACAGAGTTACCTGTATTGTCTTTTGCATATTTAAAGAGTGGGTCGGCAACTGTTACAGTAGTAGAGTCAACTTGTGTAGAAGTACCCTCAACTGTTAAGTTACCAGTTATTGTCGCATTTCCGTCAATTGAAATATTTGCAGCTGTGATATCGTTAGAGTTAAGTACTCCATCTACAGTTACATTATTAAAAGTTACATTGTCAGTTGTAGCTACTGCCTGTCCTATGCTGAATTCACCAGCATTAGATAGAGTAACACCAGTTCCTCCAGATAAATAAGACTGAACATCTGCATCAGCATATTGAGTTATAGTTGTAGCTATAGATCCAGCACCAGATATTGTAATTCCTGTGCCTGCGGATATATGAGCTAATACTTCAGCTTGTGATGGACCTGTATATGTTAGTACACCTGTTGAGTTGTTATAACTTAATGAACCATCGCCACCGCTATCTGTTACAGATAGGTCTGTTAAATTTATAAACGCTGATGTTGAGTTGTCGTAATTAGCTAGATCATTATCTACAACAAAATTAAGTTTTCCATTTGTATCGTCATAAGTAACACTGATTAATGTTTCAGTATTACTGCTGACCATACCTCCAACAAAGTCTTCGACCTGTTCTTGAGTGAGTTGAGTGTTTGTGTCAGTAGAAGCAATAGTAAGAGTCCCAGCAGCATCATCATAAGTTGCGGATACATTTGTACCAGCTGTTATAACTCCAGCTACATAATCCTCTACTTCTTCTTGTGATAATTGTGTGTTTGTGTCTGTAGAAGCTACCGTTAAAGTACCTGCTGTATCGTCATAAGTTAAAGTAACATTAGTTCCTGCTGTAAGTAAAGAATCAACCCTGTCATCAACTCTTTCATTAGTAAAGAAAAGATTTGTTGTACCCTCTACTACATTATCTGTGTCAAACTCACTAAAATCTAAAGATAGTGTTAAAGAATTACTTGCGTCATTGTAAGCAGTTGTAACACCTGTACCGCCAACAAATAATCCTTGTACATTATCTTGTAAAGCTTCTACAATTTCTGAAAGGTCTGAGCTTATAGTCAGTTGCCCATTAGTATCGTCATAACTGATATCTATACCAGAAGTATTAGAATCTACTAAAAGTGTAGAAACTTGATCATCAATTCTTTCATTGAGATCGGTGGTTATTTCTGAAAGATCAGCAGTAAATGTTAGTGTTCCTGAGCTTTCAGCAATATCTACACCAGCTCCACCTGTAAAGGTAACTGTTTCTCCTAAGTTTATTGCAGTAGTTGTGGAACCGTCAGTAATAGAAATCGTTGAATTAGATAAAGCGCTGTTTCCAACATTTGTTATAGTATTGGAAGATCCACTTATAGTTTTGTTTGTGAGTGTATCAGTAGAAGTCTGTGTTATTATTTCGTCATAAGTATTGTTTTCTCCTAGTACCCATCTATTGTTAGATACATCATAAAACAATCTAGCATCATTCGTATCGGTTGTTTCTACTATTATTCCAGAATCAACTTCTGAGTTTCCTGTGTTTAATTTTATAAAAGCGTCATCGATTGTTATTACTTCTGAAACAGTACTTACTACTTCACCTCTGACATCTAAGTTGCCAGTAAGAGTTAGACTTGTAAATTGTGGACTGTCTCCTGTACCGAGACCTAGGGAAGTTCTTGCAGTAGATCCACTTTCTAAAACATACTGTGTACCATCTGAAACTATAAAAGAACCATCAGCATGTGTTAAGTTTGAAAGAGTTGTTAAATCTGAATCAAATGCTTGTACATTTGTTCCTATAGATAACCCTATCCCTGTTCTTAAAGCAGCAAGTGAACCATAAGAAGCACCTGTACCACCATCAGCTAAACTTACAAACTCAGTAGATTGAAATTCAGCAAAGCCATCAAGATTACCTGATGAGTCATAATTTAACCTTACTGGTGTTTTTTGTGACATTTATTCACCCATATCCAATTCTTTAGTCGTAGTGCTTCCGTCAGATTGAGTTGCTGTAAATATAAGTGTTGTACTGTTACTGCTTGGTGGCATAATTAATCTTTGTAATGTACTACCGTCAGCTTGTAAAACTTCTACAGCTCTTGTACTCATACCAACTGTTGTACCCCCACCATTAACAGTTGCTGTCGTAGTAACTGGTATAAAGTGGTTTTTTAACGGAACTCCAGTAGTAGATCCATCAGAAGCTACTACAGGCATTTTACCACTATGACTGTGAGTTATCGGTATCTTAGCTTTTAGAGTAACTTTTCTTTGTGACGAGTCTGTAACTATGTCTACATTCCCATCTCTAGTAACAATACCACTCGGATCAGATTCAGACTCTATAGCTAGTGTATCCGTATCGCTGGTCGCCGAGATTGTTGTTTGGTTTGCTGAAGAAATAGAACTAAAAAGATTTTGAGAACCACCGCCAGAACCTGAACTAGAGATAGTTATTTGATCATTATTAGAATCTGAAGTTAAAGTTATGTTGCTACCTGCTACAAGTGTCAGAGTATCAGTTTCCCCATCTGCTACGGCACTTGATCCACTAGCAGAACCGCCGTTTGCAGAGACAGAAAATGTTGAAAAAGCATTTGCTGCTGTGTTTGTATTAGCAATAGTAATTTTTTTAGGATTAGAAGAAGAGTTAGTCGATAAAGATATTCCAGATCCTGCCTCAAACTCTACAGTTTCAGAAGTAGATGAAGCTTGTAGTGTAGTTTGACCAGTTACAGAAAATTTAGCAAAAGCATACTGTGCTGTGGCAGGTGTAGTCCAAGAAATGTTACCTAAACCATCTGTTGTCAAAACCTGTCCACTATCGCCATCAGATCCATCGATTAAAAGCTTGCCAGATAGAATATCTAATCTGCCTGTTCCGTCTATTTTAAAAGCAGCTGTTGAAGCTGTACCAAAAACAATTTCTGTATTAGTTGCTGTTGTTCCTATCGAAAGATTACCGTCTGAGACAATAGTTCTACCGTCTAAATGTAGATTATGATTTAAAGAAACTAACTTAAGAGTTGCTTGAGATAGTGTATAACCCTCACCAGAGTCTGAAGTGTCAAAAAAGTTGTCTTGAGTACTGAGATTAGCAATCTCTGTTGTACTGTTACTGTGAGTTGTTAATGACACGCTTTATCTCCTGTAGATCGTAATCCCCACCAAGACCTTCGTATACCTCCATCAATTTTGAAGTAGACTTCTTTATCTCTTCAAAACTATATAGCCACTCATCATACTGTGGATCATTATCAGCTAATGGCGCAATCATTAAACTAAACAACTGTACTTCCTGTTCAAGTATTTGATTTAAAAGAAATTGTCTCTTCATATTGTCATCGAATACTTTAAATTCGTATGATTTAGCCATTTGTCCTCCAGTAATCACATTACCACAGAAAAATTAAATTTTAGTTCTTACTCTTTGCAACCAGATCTCTATAAGAATTTTTAAACTTTGTCGAAAGTCGTACTTTTTCTATTTCTTCATTAGCTAGATCCTGATCACTCATTTGATCTACTGACAGATTCCATCTATCTCTTTTGAATGGTATAACTTGTATAAAAGGTGTTCCTCTTTCAATAAAGGTATCTTTTGTTGTGTGCCAAACAGTAGGAAAATTTACATGATGATAACTATCAGTTTCTACTATCCCAGGTAACACCGTAAATCTTTTTTCGAACTGATAGGTTGGTGTCATAAACATCACCGAGTACCCTTTTGGTGTGTAAATACGCCATGGATTTATAAATTTAACACCTTCTGGAAAGTCTGTTTTTTTTAAATCCCAACCTTTTATTTGTTCTTTGCTGTGAAACTCAATTCCATACTTAAAGTTTTTATTATCCCATTCCAATGTTTCCATATCTCTTTGTACTAAAAAGTCAGACCATAGAGGTATTATAAAACCTTCAGTTATGAGATCAACAATAGCTGGACATCTTTTGACTGTGCCAGATGTATGCTTTTTAGCTGTATCACCTTTTTTTCCAAAATAATTTGGCTTTCCTTTTTCGTGTACTGCTGGTTGCTCTATCGAATCAGACATGTTCTTAAACCATTTAGGTAAAAAATAACTTGCTGTTTTTACTGGAGCTATGCTTTCAAGACCTTTTACATCTGTTTTAAACTCTATAGATTGTTTTCCCCCTAAATCAAATTTCAATCGTATGATCCCCCTAAATTTTCATATTCAGTTCTTCTAGCTGTAATTTCTGTTTCAAGTTTTGACAATCTATCTGCATCTGGGGAGTCTTTTGAAGATTCTGAACGATGCACTTCTTCAAGAGCTTTCATATAATCTTTTAATTCTTCAAGCTTCTCTTCATTGCTTATAGTTTTTGCATCATATTTGTATTCAAATGCCATTATGTTCCCTCTAACTCGTCTACTCTAGCTTCTAATACTTCTATCTTAGCCGATAGTTGCTGGACTGCTTTAACTAACGGAGGTATAAAGTTTTCAAGTTCTATCCTACCCATGTCATCTGCATCACTAGTTATACTTGAGTCATAATCTGTAATGTCCCCAATTTTTAAACCAGAAAAAGCTGTATTGCTACCTGTTTCATCAAACACTGCTTGTTTAACTTCTTGAGCAACAAATCCCTGCTGTAAGTTACTTGTCATTCCTTTATACTTCAAATCCATAGAATCATCAGAACTATATAAAGTATCTAAGTGAGAAGATTTCCAATTAAAATCTCTTGGCGTTAACCTATTCAGAAAATCTAGACCTAAAGTTATAGGAGCTATATCTTCTTTTAACCTTTCATCCGAATGACTTACACTAAACCTGTGACTTGTAATTTGTCCGTTTACATAAGTTTCCGTAGCAAAGTCAACATTATGTGAACTGTTACTGTGATTAGATGAAGCATAAGGGTGGTTATGAGCTGAAGCGTATAGGTTATCAGCACCTGCTGTAGTTAAAACTGTTCCACTGTGACTATGATGACCACTATTAGGGTGAGAACCAGGTGCTGCATTATTAGAACTGTTACCTATCGATAGATTGGAATTACCATTACCAGTTCCAAATGAAACATTGTGATTTTCATTCCCATGAGTATTAGGTGTCATGCTATTTCCATGAGAGTGATTATTTGTTGAAAGCAATGTACCACTATTAGGAAAACTATATCCATTATGGGAATGTCCTGAAGTGGTTGTCCAAGAAATACCATTAGCATTACTTGTTAGTACCTGTCCTGCTGTTCCAGGATTAGTTCCAATAAGGAGTCTCACACTGCTATTTGAACTACCTAAATATATATCTCCGCCACTTGATGTTCCATAAGCATTGAGTTTTATGTGTCCTGCACTTATTTCAAATTCCTTGCCAGCTACCGTACTTAATTTAACATTATCATCTGTTCCACCAACAAGTTGAAACTCATCGTTACCAGCTTGCATAGACATAGTAAGTTCGCCACCATCACCATAGAAGTTCAAGATACCAACATTAGAACTTTCAAACATTTCTATTCTTGAACCAGTTGAAGCTGTCCTTATTTTTCCAGATCCAGACAATGTAAAGTTATCAGTCAAAGTTGAAGCAGCATCCATATTAACTGCTGATGTTACAGAAGAAGGTGTAATTGAGACACCATTAACAAATACACTTGAGGCTGTAACTGAGGTTGCAGTCAAAACACCCTCTTTAGTAACTTTAAATGGGGCAGCACTTAGTGTTCCAGCACCTAAAAACATATTACCATCAGTATCTACATGAAAACTAGAAGTATCAGAACCTCCGACATCTAAAGCACCGCCGACAGATACTAGATCAGAAAAGTCAACTCTTGCAGCATTTATTTCTAGACCTTCAGAAGAAGAGTTAATACTTGCAACAATATTAGAAGTACTAACAGGTGTAAAGTTTAACTTAGATGTATTAATAGTTCCTGCACCAATACGATCAGCACTAATAGTACCTGCGTCAATTTTAGTTGCATTTAAGTTAGTAATTTTTGCGTTTGTTATCGCAGCATCAGCAACTTTTAGTGTCGTGACTGCCGCATTTCCAATAAGAGCTTCTGTAACTGCTAAGTTTGATATATGAGCTGTATTAACTAGTTCTGCATTACCTGTCTGTTCATCTGATGGTTCCGATTCATTACCAGAACTATCAACAGCAGTACATCTAAAATAATGTGTAGTTGCGTTATCTATATCAACATATCCGACAGTAGCAATTCCATTAGTAATGTGTGCATGTGTAGCTTTTAATTCTCCAATTTTAAATCCAGAGTTTTGAACTTTTTTATTTGTCGAGTCATAATTAAGATTAAAACCTTGTGTTGTGGAAGCGTATATATTTATGTGATCAATATCTTTAGCTAAAGTAAAGTTAACAACAGGACTTACATTATTTCCTGAATCATCTTTTGCTTGTCCTAAATTGTGTATGAATTGTACCCTTAGAGGGTTTGATGCAATAGTAGTAAAGCCAGCTGGTTTATTTGGTGCGCCTGCGTCTCTAGGGGTTTGTACAGAAGATATAGCAGCAAAAGCACTATCAAATCCTGATTGATCTACAGCTTGAACACCTACTTCGTAGAAAGTATTGGGTGATAAATCGTATATCACAAAATCAGTATCATTAAACTGTACAGTTTGATAAGTAAACTCAGTTACTTGAGAACCACCAGAAGTGTTGATATTATTGCTTCCTGAGTCAGCTATAGCTTTATATCTAACTCTGTAATAAGCACCATCTGTTATAGTTGATCCATCTGTATTAGTAGGAGCTGTCCAAGATAATTTTATAAATGCTTTTGAAACGCCATTACCATCTGAGTAAGTACCTGCAACTTGGGTAAGACTTGATGGTGTATTAGGAACTGTCTTATCTTCCCCACCAACAGCATCTAGTGTATATCCGCTAAAACTTAGACTTTCAGTTAAAGATGGGGCTACATCACCTATCTCTAATTGAACATCTCCAGTTTCCCATAACATATAATCTGTAAGTTCTATATATGAACCATTAGATTTTCTGTAAAAGACACCATATCCGTTTTTCACTGGCCAAGTAAGACCCAATATTCTTATTTTTGTTGGGTTTAAAATTTGTCCTTGGTATGTTGTCTCAAAGAGAGAACTTCTACTTTCAGACAACCTATCTGCTTCTGTATCAACAAATCCAATATCTGGATCATGAATAAATATCTTGTCACCGACTTGAAAATCACCAGCTATATCATATTCCTCTAAAGATACATTTAAAGTTTTTTTAACTTCATTTAGCTCGTTTAAATAAGCTGTAGCTCTGGTCGTTTTACTAGTAGCAGGTGTTTGCGGATCTGAAACATATTGAGTTCTTTTTAGAGCATTTCCAAAAATATCTTTATAAGGATTAGATGAAGTTGTAGCTTGTCCGTAGTTTGCTTCAAAACCATACTTACTAGCAACGAGTTCTACTTTGTTTACAAACTCAGAAGCGTCATACTGAGCTACTAAACTAGTTGTACTCAAACCTGTTATGTTGGGATCTTCACCACTTTGATTTCTAACTATTATAGATGTTGGATTACTGTCGTGACCTGAAAAAATATCAGAGGATGATCCAGCACTTAGAAAACCATTAGTACTTATTTTGAATTCTGCGCCTACTTCTTGACATACATATTTTATTGCTTTTAAAGCTGATTCTGTATAATGAGTGCCTGTATAATTTGTACCAGTTTCAGTAATAGTACCTTTTCTTATAGGACCCTGATTACCTGATTCATCTCTTAGCAACCCTTTAGGAGTTCCAGTTCCATCTAGTGTATTGACTAAAGTTGCATTGGTGTAAGACCTAACACCAGTAGGACCACCAGTCTCGGCGATTGGCATACCTTTAGAGTCACCATCTCCTAAGTAAGCAACCATACCTTGACCTGTCAAAACAACATTTTCCTCATCACCTATTTCCAGACTGTAGAGAATTCCTACATAACTAGCTGCTGTCAGAAGTGTTGAATCTGAAAATTCAAGTACATTTAGATCTGCTGGAACTATAACTATATTTCCCCAAGCGTCAAGTTGATTAATTATTGTATTTGGTATTATTTTTTTGTCTAGTTGGACAGTAAACTGTCCTGGTGCCATAAGTTTTTCTGTTACGCTCATGATTTAACTAATCGGACAACCTCAAATATATTATCAAGATACTGATCTCTAACTTTAGTAGCTTGATCTTCTGAAGTAGCCGAACTCCCATTATATTCATAACCTATAAACGCTTTTAAAGTTGCAGTAGAAGCTGTTGAATTAATACCACCATTTGTTGTATCTACATCAAAGTTTTGCGGACTACCCAATAAAATTTTATTACCATCGATATCATTACTAGAAGTTATGCCATAACTAGTATTGTCAACATAAGCGGTTGTAGTAGTTGGTCTAATGTTAAACTGTGCTGATGAGTATTGTGTAGCCACTATAGAAAAATGCCTAGCACCTCTTCTTAAAGAAACATCAAGAGTTAGCCTTTTATCTTTAGTGGTTGCTTCGTAATAACTACCTAGTCTAACTGTACATATTTCAGGATCATTTTTTAGTATCTGTACAGATCTCCAACCCTGCCACTCGTTTGCACTTGCACCACGAGAAACAGCAAATTCTGTTGAAGACAAATAATCAGAGCCATCATAGGCTTTAATAATGAATCTAGATTGTGCTGTATTGTTGACAAAAGTCATTTGTACTAAACCATTCTGAATTTTTGTAGAGGATGGTGAGTTATTGGGTGACTCTAAGCCACATCTTAGTCTTGTGACATCATCAATACCATCTGTATAAACCTCACATGCATTCTTATAATAATCCTCTGGGTCGCACAAGTATTTTGCGTTGTAGTCTTTTAGAGAAGATCCAAACCTTATATAAGTTGTACCATCTTCACCTACTCTAGAAAAGGTACCTGGAATAGATCCATGATCATGTGAATACGAGTTTACTGGTGGTGCATAAAACTGACTTGTAGTAGAAGTTATACTGTGATCATTTTGTATAATCCCACCTGACAGCTGACTCTCAAATTCAACTTCACCCATATTTCCTAAAAACTCTAATTCTATAGAATACTGGTATCCACCTATTTGTACTCTAGTAGTGTTGACAGAAGCTCCTGTAACTTTGACATAACCAGTAATAGAAGTATCCCCTTGCCAGATAAATGGAACTACATAATAACCATTAGCACAAGCTAATAATTCGTCTCTTATATACTTCGCTTCATCTAAGCTATCTGGAGCTAAAGTACCAGTAATACTTATAGTGTGAGTTGATCCTGATCTACTATCAGATAAATTTGCTGGTGAAGTAAATGTCAACCTTCCAATTGTTATAGTAAAAGCCATTAACACATATCCTTTGCTCTACATTGTTCACAATATCTAAAAGTACTATGATAAAAATAATTACCACATTTAAAATCTGATTTACAAGATTTTAAGTAATTCTTTTCTTTATTATCAATATTGTTCACTATCTACCTCTAATACCTGTTCCTATGTGTCCTTCTTTATCTAATCTTGAAAGTTCTTTCTTTATAGCAATGGCTGCTTTTCTAGCTTGCATTGGATCAGATGGAACACCAGTAACATTTACATTTAGATTACTAATAGTAATACTAGACGCACTCTTAGAACCTATAGGTGTTATATCCACACCGCCACCTGGTATTGCTCGAATTAATTCTGGTCCTGCTTCGCCTACTATTCCATATCCAGAACCAAGAGTTCCACCTTTAGCATACATAGGTATTCTTCCACCACCTGCATACATTTGTATATTAGGACTTCCTCCACCAGTAGAGACTGATGGACTTACAGCATTGTTGGTACTATTTATAGTAGATGTGTACCATTCTAACCAATCTGTCATAGTCATAGTTGCATCAGTAGTGTCAAGATTCAAGGTAATTTTTTCTTGTTCGACTTTTAAATTAAAATCAAAATAATCTTGGGAAATATCATTAATAACACCAGCAAAGTCTGTTCCTAAAGTATTTGCTAGCTCTGAAGACTTAGTAGTAATCTTGCTTATAAGTTGTTCATCAATTCCTAATATTCTTGCTACTTCTTCAAATTGAGTTACAGCTTCAGGTCCTGCTTGCAGTAAACCAAAGCCTTCTTTAGCGGCACTAAATGTTCCTGAAGCTATTCTTGTTTGTATTGACTCTATATCTTCAGCAACTTTTATTTGTTCATCAGCATTAGCTCTTTTAGCTTTTGCAAGTTCCTCTTCTGCAATTTGTAATTCAAATAAAGGAGCTGTACCCTCAGACACAGCCAAAGTAAGAAAATCTACTCTTTCCTGAGCTTCAAAAATTGCTTTAGTTTGAGCTGCTGTATTACCTTGATACAGTTTTGTTTGTTCTGCTAATAATTTATTTAAATCTTTATTCATTTTGGTAATATTATTCATAGAACCAAAAGCACCAAACTGATCACTAAACGATCCTGAGATAGCAGAAACTGCGTCATTGACGCTACTTTCTATCATATCTACAAGATCAATCATTTGTCCTTTAAATTCTCTTTCTAAAGTTGGATAACCTTGCTGAATACCTTGAGTAAAACCAAGCATGATGAAGTTACCAAGTTTTTTCATTCTTTTAGATGGTGATCCAGTATCAAATATTATGTCAGCTATATTAGCGATACCCTCCAATTTCTTAGAAAGTTCACCTTCTGTTTTTGGCGCACCAGCTTTAAAGCCCTCTGTAAGACCATCCATATATTGAATGCCTGATTCCGTACCTCGTAAACCAAATTCGTTTCCTAATATTTCTGCAATTCTTGTTGACTGATCTTTGAGACCTTTAACGACTGTGTTTTCAGTAGCCTCTAAACCAGCTTCTAGTTCTGCCATGGCTTCTGGACTTGCAAGTAAGTTCGCCAAGTTTGGTGCTGATTCAGGACCTAACTGAGCAAAAAATAACGCTAAATCATCATTACCCAAAGCTTTAAGTTCATCAATTTGCGCTTTAAATATTTCAGTTAGTAAAAACCTTGTTCTAAAGTTTTCAACCATTTGATCAGCAGATAGGATTACAGCTTCAGGTAAGGCTTGAAAACTTCTAACAAAACTGTCAGTAGAATCTACTACAGCCTCATCAATTGCTTCAAACATGGATTTTAAACCTGTCATTTCTTCACTTAATGCAGCCATAGCTTCTTTGTCAGCTTCTACAGCTTTTTGATGCTGCATATGCAAAATAATTGATTGTTCCTGCATAGCTCTAGCTCTAGTGCCTTCTTCAGCAAGTCTTTTAATACCTAACGCTTCCATAGCTTGCGTTCTAAGATTTTGATGTTGTAATTTTTCTCTAGCAATTATAGCAACATTGATTTCTTCCATAATTCCTAAAACATCTTTAGCACTTTTTATTGCAACTGCTGCTTGCATTACAGCTTCTTGGTCTCCATACATTCTATTTTGTTCAAGTATTAGTTCATTTGATTCAATTACAGTATTGAGATGTTCTATAAGAGCTTTTTGTTCGCTAGGTCCACCAACAATAGCTTCAGCTATCATATTTTCAGTATTGAAACGATCTTCAAAACTTAAACCAGATAGTACTTTGTCAAACTCTAGTGTTGTATCTAATATAGCTTTTATAGTATTTTCAGTTACTTTACCATCTTGAGCAAACGCATCTAAGTTTCTGCGTAGCTGTATCATTTCACCTTCTGCTTTTGCTACTGATACTGCGAATGCCGTAAACACTGTAGTTAGAGCTGTAATACCGAGCATAATAGGATGAGCTTTTAAGGTTGTCAAAACACCATTTAATCTCATAATTTGTATTACGGCAAGTGATGCTACAGTGCCTAAAGTAATAAATAATTGAGCTAATCTTTTTCCTACTGTTTCACTTTCAGAAAAAGCAAGTATTGTTTCTTGAACTGTATCTAATATTCCTCTAAATGCTGGTATAAGATTCTCACCAATTTGAATACCTAATTCACTAAAAGTATTTTTTGTTATTTCTATCTGTGAAGCTGTAGTAGTATATCTTTTTACGGCTTCATCAAGAGCAGCATTATTTTCTTCAAAAGCATTTCTTGCTGTATTTACAGCATCAGCTAAAACGCCTTCTGCTTCTGCAAGACCTAATATAGAAAGCATTGTTCTTCTTTGTTTTAGATCTAAATCATCTAAAAACTGAATTATATTTACACCCTCTTTGTTAAGTTCATTTAATCCTTCAATAAATGATACAACCGCCATAGCTGGATCAGCGCCAAAAGAATCTGCAAAATTATCTGCTGTAACTCTTCCAGAGGCTTCTGCTATTGTTGCAAATTTTTCTAAACTTTCTCCGCCTGTTATAACAGCTTCATTAATTGCTTGAAAAACACGAGCTACAGCTGTACCACCAGCTTGAGCTGGTACACCAATAGCTTGTAAAGCAGCAGCAAAGGCTAGTGCATCTTCTGTTGTTGCGCCAACCTGGGCTGCAGCCTGAGCAATTCTTAATACTGTAGTCATAATCTCTGATTCAGTGGCTGCGAAGTTGTTACCAAGATCAACTATTACAGAAGACATATTTTCAAAGGTTTGACCGTTAGTTTGAGCTATAGCATCTAATCTAGCAAGACCAAGGGCAGCATTATCGACAGTTAAGTTAGTTGTCGTTGCAAGTGTGGAAACTGTTTTAATAAATTCAGGAAGACTTTGAGTAGCTATACCTAACTGACCACCTAGTTCGCCGATTCTGTTTAATTCGTCTGTGCCTACTGGTATAACTGTGCTTAATTCTTTTATTTGACTTGATAATCTAGCAAATTCTGCGTCAGAAGCTTCAACAGTTTTTCTAATACCAGCAAAAGATTCTTCAAAAGCTATAGCAGACTGTGCTGCTTTTATAAGACCTACAGAAATGGTACCCATACCTATCAAAGCACCTGCTGCAATTGAAGCGTGCATTGCTGTCATCTTTTTTATTTGATTTGCAGCCTCACCTACGCCTTTATCAGCATCTATTTTTAGTTGAGATAGATCAGGCGAAGCGCCGATCATTAGCTTTACTACACCTTGTAAAGATTTACCAAAAGCCATTTTACTCCTTGCCTATACCGTACCTATTCTGGTCTTGTATTAATTCTTCTATAGATGTGGCAGTTCTTTGTTTAGGCTTTCTGCCCATCTTTGTATCAAGTTCTTCTTTATACCAATTTCGATCATCAGATTTTTCGGATAGACCTTCTTGTTGCTCTGCATATTCATTTGAATAAGGAGCGAAAAATAAAGAACTCTCTATAGGCATTGTACTCAGTAATCTGTAAAATTTGCGCCATTCAAGATCAAGAGGCTCAATAATATTATATATTTTGTTGAAGTCGGACTCTACATAAGACCACCGCTCAACGACATCGGTGACCTTAAAAGTTATTTTGGGGTATCACCCTCATCCTCAGTTAGTCCACCTGCTAATTCTTGATTTGTATCAGAAAGTCCATACTGTTCCATTAGCCATTGTGATATTTCTTGTAGCTTTTGAAAAGGGACATCTTTTGAGATTTTGTTATAATTTTCTTTTCCAAAAACAGTTACAAACCATCTTGGAAGATTTGAAGCTGCTACAGCACCATCGTCCCCAATCCATGTTAATTGTTCTAAAACAACTGACGCTGATAAAAATGGTGGAAACTCATATTCATTTCCATTTACTTTTATCTTGATTGGCTCAGGGTTTTTTGAGTCCTGTGCAGCATCAAAATCTTTAAATCGTTTACTCATTATTATTCCTCCGATCGTTATGAGTTAATTTAGTTTACACTTCCTTCTGTTGTTGCATTAGTGTTATCAACAATTCTAAAAATGTTCTTTTTACCGCCTGTTGTTCCTACAGATGTAGCAACACTATCAGGGGCAAGGATCTTAAACTCTGTGGCAAGAAGCACTTTTTGAGGTGCTTTTTGTTGCGCCATAGAGAAAGCTCCAACATTTATAGCTCTAGGAATTTCTAGGTGTCTGATTGAACCTCCTGGTCCTTCAGTTACTAGTAATAGTGATTTCTCTACGAAGCCATCAGTTGATGGTGGCACTAATGTGTCAAAACCAGCTGCAAAGTTAGTGGTTTGATCTTCTGTGATCGTTCCACCTCCAAAAGCTTCTTTAATATTAGCTAAACTTGCTTGTGCAAGAGTACCAGTTAATCTGATCTCTTGTGCAGATTTAACTGATTTTATTGGATCAATTTCTTCTGCAACCATGATATCTTCGAAAGTTTTATCATACTCTAGGGTCCAGCCGTCTTCTGAGAAACCAACATCAGACCAACCGCTTGGGTTGTCTTCCCAGTCAGATCCTGAATTACCAGGAAAAGCTGTTCCTTTTGCAGCAACATAAAGTACGCCTGTGCCGATAAGCACATCCGATACTGTACCTGCTGTATTATATGTCGTTGGCATATATTCTCCTAACTTACTTACTATTAGTTGTACAACTAATCATTTTGATCAGTTATTCTTCTTCTGACTTATACCAGTCTTCTGAAGAGTCGTCAGCTCCCTCATCGCCGTTTACTGAAGAATTGTCTTCCTCAATATCGGTCTGAATGACTGGCTTAATCTCCCAATCTGATCCTTCTTTGATGAGCATTGGTATAGATAGCTCACCATTCCACATACGACCAGTTGATTCTTTGAGTCTTTTCCAGTCAGTCCCATTAACTTCCGTCCATTCATTTTTGGTAAAGGTTAGCCCCAATATCTCATCGCCGACTGCGTCAGCTGGATAATTAGGATTAACTTTAACTTTTATTTTCATAAATTACCTCAAAGATAATATTAGATGATTATTTTGCAAATTAGTGTTATTCAAGAACTAACCAGAAGCTCTGTAAGTCATAAGAGCTACAACTTCAAAATTAGCAACCATAGTCTCAGCTTCCTCTACTCGTGTAGGCGTTGTTTGAATTTCAAAACCATAAATCCAACCATCTACACCGCTAGCAGTAGTAACTTTTTCGTTAGATTCTATAAAGAGTTCCTTAAAAACTACTTGAGCTAAATTACTTGCTGTAGTGTAATCAGGTTCCCCTTTAGATCCTGATCCACCCCATCTTCCTGCATAGCAATTAAAAATCATTGACTGTTGACTAATAGCTGCTTGTGAACTTGCATCTAATAAATTACCGCCACCGTTAGTAATTACTAAAAATGGTAAAGTCGGATTTTGAGGTAATCTTGTTGCTATTCTTGTACCCACTATATCTGTTATAGCAGTTTTTTCTAAACACCATGCCCTCGCTATAATTTCAGGATCAGGTGGTAGGTTACTATTACTTGCTAAACCTGTCATTGTTATTCACCTTCACTTTCTAATTTATTCTCAGCACTTATTTCAAATGAACCATTTGGAGGTCTTGGTGGTTGAAAGTTCATATAAGGCATAGCACCCTTAGTAACAGTCACAACTTGTGAGAAATTTGTATTGTCAACAAGTATTTTTTTGCCTTTGAGAGCTGGTACTAGTGACAATCCTTTAGTAACAGAAAGACCAAACCAAGCAAAATTTCTTGCAGGTATGAATCTGTCTGGTGCAAAGTCATAATAACCACCATAAACAGTTTTCCACCAGTATGGTGCTTTATCTGCTTTACCCCCTATTTCGGAACCTTTGGAACCACCTATAGTCAAGTTACCTTCAATTATGGCTTCTTCACTTCCATAAAACTTAAATCCTCTACTTATTATGGAATCCCTTAAATTACCAGTAACTATTGGAACACCTGTATTTCCAGAGGCACCCATCATTTGTCTTTGTATTTTAGTAAGTATCTCTTGTGGGTTAAAATGTTCTAAATTAACACCCATATTTTTTAAATCTTGCTTGCCTTTCATACTTTGTGTTTTTATATTTCTATTAATATTTTTTGCTAATTGTGCTTTTGTTGTTTGAGTCATTTTGTTACCGTCTAGTTTTAATGTGTAAGTTACTTTTTGATTAAAATAATTGTTTAACTTCTTAGTTAAGAATCTACCGTAGTATTTGTTCATCAAACGAGAAGCAAAACCCATGCCCTGTGGAATTAGGATGTGACCCATTCTACCTGCAATCCTACCTGAGACTCTTCTTCTAAATCTCATAGGTAAACCCTGACCACCTGGTCTAACTGATCTTATATCACCTAGAACTTTTGCTGTTGCTAAAGCTGGTTGACGAATAGCATTGGCTGGTGACTTCATTATGTCTAAAGAAATTAAGTCACCTGTAGCAAATGTTTTAGCAGAAGAACTGTAAAGAATGTTTCTAAATTTATTTCCCACTGAAGAAGCCACTAGAAACTCTTTCTTAGACTAAGTCTTTTAATTGGTACTGTTCCGTACCTGTCTTTTATTTCTTCTATTCCTATTATGTCAAAATAGTTTGATCCTTTAGCAACTCTATCTGATGTTTTTATAACTGTACTACCTGGTATATATAAAAAGAATTCACCTACTTGTAGATCAGTTTCGCCTTCTTGTTCTAAATCACTACGAGAAGCTAGACGACCTTTAACGGTACTACTAGTGCTCCAATCAGAATTATATAAACCTCTATCATCAACACTACCTGTTGACATTGTTTGAACGGTTATATCTTCTTTTAAATATGCTTGATAATCGTAGGACATACTAATACTTTAGTAGAAAAATTTGTGAAATCAGTTATCTAGCTTGTTCTTGAGTTCTTGTAACTTTTTTTGCTTTTCTTTAATTTTTTGCAATTTTTCAGAGGGATTACTCATACAGTACTTACACACCTTTTGTAAACCATCTTTATACTTTTGTGTTTTGTTAAAACTTTTGGGTGCTAATATATTTCCGCATTTGGCACATTGTTTTGATGGTGGGTTCCAAGATTCTTTTTCTACCCATTGTTGAGCTTCAAGTACAGCTAAGTAAATAGACGGTTCTTGTTTCATCCATGTCAAAAACTTTTCTAGGCCAATTGGTAGATCTTTATAAAGTTCACGAACTGTAAGTGAATATTCACCATTACGAATTCTGTTTACAACAGTCATAGCTATACCTTTATCTATTTTAGAAATAGGATCAAAACCTGCTTGTTCTCTAAGTTGTCTTACTCTTTCATGTGAACAGTCCCACTCTTCAGCCCACTCAGATAATGGTCGCCAAGGATCTGCATCGAAGAGTTCGTATGCTTGTTCTACTGATGGTATTTTTCTACTAGGCACTAGATCGTTTCCTTGTAAGTCCTCGGTCTTTTCTTATTTTACGGCGTTCTCTTTCGGAAAGTCCACCCCAAATACCGAACTTTTCGGCGTTCACTATAGCATACTCTAAACAATGCTCCTTAACAGTACATTCAGAACAAATTTTCTTAGCTTCTCTTGTTGAAGCTCCACGATTTGGAAAAAATAGATCAGCGTCCTTGTCGTTACAGTTTGCGTCTACTTGCCACCAAAGTTCTTGTAACCTTAAAAGATTACTTAAAGATTCTTCCTTGTATTCCATGTTTCACCTTTTATAATTTCGCTAAATTTAGCGTTAACTAGTTCCTCTTGAAATACACGCTTTTGCGCATACTCGTTTAGGTGAGCGGATAATAGACCATGGTAATTTAGAAAACCGATGAGATATGTGTAGGATACAAGATCCATTAAACTAATACCTGTTTCTTATAAGGTGATAGTAATAACTTATCTGATGACTTTAAAAGATCGCCATCAAAGTAAGCTAGAGGATCAGCAAATTGAACAGTTAAATCCCCAATTCGCTCTTGTAGTACTACTGACATGTCAGCCCCATCTGTTGAGTCGGATAAATGTGTGTCAACCGCACCTGGCTTGGCTTGGCTTCCTAAATTTAATGCCGACAAGACCATTCTGGCAGAAATTCTTGCACTTGTAAACCTTATATCTTCAGGAATTGTTGAGTAACCAGCATTGTAAACTATTGTAATGTTTCTAGGTTTAGATCCTGACCATCTTCCAAGTACTCTTTCTAGTCGACCATTTTCATGAAATACATATTCATTATCATTTCCCTCTGTCAAGACATTGCCATCTTCAGTTACAGAGGTAATAGAATTTACTGGTAGATGTTTTAAACTAAGTTCTCTCATATTATTTCCGAAAAGAACTTCAGTTTGATTTGACTGTTCTATATCGTATCCAATATAAGTTTTGATTACCCTATCAGAGTACGCAATAAAATTATTTGTGATTGATGTTTGTACTGTAGAACTAAAGTCAATTCCGACTATAGCTTCAACATCAGAATAAGAACAAAGAGCCATTACAACTCCTTACTTATTTTCAGATGGTTTAACTGCTTTAGTTTCTACTTTTTTCTTTGGTGCTGCTTTCTTTTTTGCAGGAGCTTGTTTCTTAGGTTTAGATCCCCATCCTTGTTCTTTTAAGAAAGATTCTGGATATTCCCAACCTGCTTTTGCAATAAGATCAGCGTTAGCTTTTGGAAGCTCTGAGACAGCACCTTCAAAGATTGTTCCGTCTTGTAATTTCCAAATATTTTTTTCTGGTTTTATATATTTTTCGTCCATAATAATTAATCCTAACTTATTTTTTTGTTCTTTTAGGTTTTTTCTTTTTCTTAGGTTTTTTGTTATAACCGTAGCCCATTATTTCTCCTATTCCTACAAATATGGGGGCTAAAAGCCCCCATACTCGAAATCGTTACGCTATTAAGCGCTTGTGATCTTGTGGAAAGCTGCTTGCCTGTAAACAGGGAAACCGACTCTCATAGTAGCTCTGATCACCATGATATTCTTCGTAAAGTTATCACCATGACTATCACTAACTGCGATGTCCATTCCTTGTCTTACTACGACATGTGCTGCTTCTCCGCCACCGAACTTACCAACTAAGATAGTACCTTCAGCGATTGCTGTTGATGGAACAACATTTAATCCCCAAAGTTGGTTAGCGACACCGCCACCAAATCCGCCTGCACTCATAAATACAGGTGATTTAGCTGCATATCCTGCTGTAGCGTCACCAGCAAAGTCATCATCTAGTTGAAGGACGATTTGCGCCCAATCATTTGGATGAATTACTATTGCATCTGGTTCTGTGAAAGCGTTCACTCTAATATCTGTGATTGCTCCATAGATAGCACCAATTCTTCCCAAACCACCTGAGTAGGATCCAAAAGCAGTCGATCCAACACTGGATTTTCCTGCATCTAAGATACCTTCAAGGTTTGGTGAAGTACCATTACCAGCTATTAACTGGCTGTCTAATCTTAATTTGATCATTGTTTGTAGTCGTGAGTTTAAGTATCCCTCAAGACCAGAAACATCCTGCATCAACTCATCAGTAACTGGGATATTAACACCTAGTTTTGATACTGTTGCAGTTTTTTCGGTAAATGCGAGAGCTGCTTCACCAACTGCTGCTGCCTCTGCGGCTTCAGCTGCGTTGTTAGTGAAAGTAGTTTCCTCAAGATACACGAATGCATTTTGATCAGTTTGTATTTGATCGAACAAATTAATAACTGAATCAGGATTTCTTAATGCTGTTTCCAACATTCCAGGTTGTCTCAAGGACTCTGGTGGATATCCTGTAGTTGTTAAGTTTGTCTTTAACTCAAATGGCACTGTTGACTGTATGTTCTTAGCGCCGTTTTCTGTGTAAGCTTTGTAAGCTGCTGATTTGAGTACCTCTGCTCCGAAAGAAGCTGGTGCTTCATTTCCTGATGGGGTAGGGATACTTGCAACTGCTCCACCTGAAGCGTCTAGTTTAGACTTAGCTTCAGCTACTTTAAGATCATCTCTTAAAGAAGCAAGTTCGCCATTTCTTTCAATGACTGCTTGCTTTTGCTCTGGAGTAGATGGTCCTTCTTGACCCTCAATCTCTGTAAAGAGACCTTTGAGTTCTTCGGACTTTGCAACTATTTGCTCACGAACTTTTTTTACTTCCATTCGTTTCTCCTAAATATTCTCGTTTTCTTCTTCTATTTCTATGTCGGTTAATATTGAGTCAGTAACAATCTGTTGGCTTTCTAACCATAGATCGTCAAGCTCATTGTCAACTTCGACTTCTGTAGCTTCAGCTTCTGTTAAAGCTTCCGCTAAAACACCCTCTTCTACTTCAGTTGGATCTGATTCAACTACTGCTTCTGTTTCTTCTTGAGTTTCCTCAACAGGAACTTCTGCAACTGTTTCCTCTATTTCAACTTCAGCTTCCGCTGGAGCTTCGACTTCTGCCTCTGCATCAACATTAAGTTGAGCTTCAGCTTCTTCTACTACATCGGTTTCCAATGCACCCTCCGTTCCAAATTCGTCTACGAATTTATCTAGTTCATCAAAAGCATCAGAGACGCTTTCTTGAACTTGTCTGAGAGCCTCTGTCGCTGACGCTCCCAACTTCCTACCATTCTTTTTCCTGAGTTCTCCTATAGATTGAACCCTGGCAACGAGGTTATTTAATGCTGCAAGAACATCTTTTACCTCATCAGAAAAGCGTTTACCTTGCACGCTGGCACTCTTTTCTGAAACCTTTTCTTGATCATCAGCTTTTGCTTTTGGATCAAGTAGTAAATCTCTAATTTCATTTATTTCTTTTGCTACATCTGTTAGTTTGTCAACCCACCAACTTGGCATTTCTGCATTTTCATCTTTTGGCATGTTGCCTAAAATCTGTTTAAGATCTTCGGCTATTTGACCTAAAGCTTGCATAGATGTGTGTTGTGGCGTATGACCTTTTGCATTTTCTAAAGTAGCTTCATATTCAGTGTGTGTTTTACATGGCATAAATACTTCTTTGCCATCATCCAATTTATGTGTATGCACACCTATTGCACAAGAAAGATCTTTAGACCTTTCCATTGCTTCACCTGGATTATCAAAAGTATCTTTTGCTAATGCAGCTTTTTCTTCTTCCTTTACTTCAGAATTATCTTCTTCAGATAAGGATATCGATTGCACTATTTTTTCTTCTGTTTCCTTATCACTCTTGATCGCCATCGTAAAAGTTTCTTGGTTAGCACCAACTAAGACTGGGCTAACTTCATAAACTGATAAGTCTTTAAGATACCTAACATCTTGTTCATCTTGACTTGCATCTTTTTTAAATTTTCCAAACTCGGAGTCATTCACTCTAAAACCAAAAGACCATTGTTGCAGATCTCCCATTCCTTTAACAAGATTATATGCTTCTTTTCCTGATTCAGTATCCATAAAAAAGTTGCCTTCAAAAGTAGCTTTGTCTTTGTCTTTTACAATTTTACCTTTGCCGATTGGCATATCCCATTTGTGTGACCAAACCATTGGTACATCACCTGATTTAAAACCTGATTTCACAGCGTCTGGCAATACAACATCACCGTCACTGTCAAGGCTGTTAAAAACTGAAAATACAGCTTTTACTTGACCTTTGGATTCCCCATCAGCTTTGAGTTCAAACTCAATATTTTTGACTTCTTTTTCTTCAGACATATAGCACTACCTACTCCTCGTATTAAATATTTAATTATTAGTGCGCTTGTAATTTCTTACTAAATAAGAATAACAAACTAATTTATAGTTTAGCGTATTTATCGTTGCCAATAATAAAAACATTTTTGCATATCTGTGGTATAATATTTACATGGAAAATGAGATTATTAAAATTTCGACTTTGCATATTGGATCTGGGAGTTTCCCTCTTGAGGTTTACTCTGACAAAACAGGTCTAGTAGAAATTTTTAATAATTTATATCCCATAAAAATAGAAAAGAATAAACTTAAGTTAGAAGCTACATTAGCTGCAAAAGATTTCAGCGGTGGAGCCGAAGAGAGAGATTATTTATACAAATGGTTGAAAAAAGAACTAGCGTAGACGGTGAGTTCAATACTTTTATGGATCAATTGTCAATAAGTCCTAAACCAAATAGGAATAAAATAATAACCGACTGGTTGTTGTTTTTAAGTGCAGATGATCAAACTAGACTTATTAATAAGTTGAAAACTAGAGGTATTGAGTATATCCCTAACGAAAATCGCCGATTTTTCGAAGTTTAGACACTGGCTGAATAACTGTTCGATCAGTTTCAGTATGTGACCCATCTTCATTAATCGACCAAACTTTAATCCTTGCTATAGGACTTTTTTGTGTTGCTTCCTGGGTTTCTTGTCCGACACTAACCTTACCGCTTGTAGCAACACTGGTCACTACACCATGAGCTGTAGAAGCTGGTTGAGGGTCTTTATTAATCATCCAAGATACAGTATCACCTTTTTTGACGCTGCCTGCTGGTGCTTTTTCAGATCTAGCTGAGTGCATTTCTACTGCTGATAGTACTTCAGCTTCTTCTGTTGAAACTTTAATATTTTCGATTAATTCAGGGGAATTTTTTTTGCTACTTAAGGGATGATTACTAGGCAAAAGATCTGTATCGTAAGCTGTTCTTTTGAACTTACCTGTTCGCAAAGCCCTTAATAGTCCGTTGACTCTGGCCATTGCCCACTGCTGTGGTCCACTGACATTCCCTCTTACTGAACCTGGATTGTTTTGATAAGCAGCCAAACCTCTGTTGTAACATGCTGTTAACATTCTTGTTGTAGCTCGGTACTTAGGATTTTTTGCGTTATGCTCTGCAACTTTTTTCTTTAGAGAGGTTTTAGTAGCTTCACTTAATGCTTTCGATTCTATTTCAGCTAACAGGTCTTCTTGAATCTTTCTTCTTTCACGAATTACTTTTTTGTAATCATTAACTGTTTTTTTCATTGCAGAAGCGCCTGTCTTGGTAACGCCACCCCATTTCATGACAGCAATGTAACCATTAAGTTTAGTGTTACCTGAATGTCTAGCCATAAAACTTTCTCTTCTCTTTACCCAATTAAGAACAGAACCTGACCTTTCACCAGCTCTGTATTTAGTCCATCTGTTGAAAGCATCGTTACCTGTAAATGAAGTAGGGGGATTACCTCCAGTACCTGCTCTACGCCATATTTCTGGCCAGTTTTCTTTTAAATCTTTTACATAATTGTAGTCAGGAAACTGTTTGAATCTTGAATTGGAAATTGAGATAGTTTGATCGTCACCAGAACTTGGAAAATTTGTTTTCTTTTTTTCTTCTATTGCTTCTTCAGTCGTTTTCTTCATATTAGAAAGGGCTGTTCTAGCAGCTGATTCTGATTCGTAGCATTTTATAACTTTATTGGATTCATGATCAAGTATGCACCATGCACCGTTAGGCATTTCTGCAACATACTTTTCTTCATTCAAAGGAGTTGCTGTTGGTTTTATTATACTTTCTCTAACGCTATCTACAGCTGCTGCTGTAGAGGTTAGTACTTTCTCTTGAAGTTCCACAATCATATTTTTCAGATCGTTGATCTCTTTACTTGTTTCGTCTTCTTCAGTTGTTGGTGCGCTTGAACCATCGACTGGACGCTCAACCATATTCATTGGTCGTAAATATAAATCATGTGTTTCATCAGTTTTCAGACCAGCTTGTTTTCTAGCTTCTGAGACTGTGATCCAACCACCTTGAACTGCTGTATTCATTCTTTTGTAAATGTCATCTTTATCTTGAGACAAAGCCCTGACATCTTCTAAATTATACTGCACATAATAATCATCAGCTGGGTAATCAACCCTTAGTAGTTGATGAGTAAGTTCCGAAGCAACTGCTTTCCATAAAGGTACTAATTTCTGTTCAGTAAAAAATTCTCTTAATTCTCTAGTGTTGTTGTAGGTTGCTGCGTCTAGACCAGCTCCTAATCCAGCTAAAATAGCAGGCACACCAAGTACAGCTGATACTCTTTCTTCAGGAATTTTTCTCAGTTCGCTAAGGTTCATTTGATCTGGTGAAAAAGAAACAACTTCTACATTCATTGCACCTGATAAGATCATAGGCGCACCTCTGTTTTTACCACCAAACTTTTGTTTGTACATAGCAGAGATAGCCTCTGCTTCTTCTTTCGAAGGTCCACCCATATTATCATCTTTAGGTGAGAGGATGACACCTGGTACAGCCATGTTATGTAAGAGCGCTGCTGCATATTGTCCTGCAGCCTCATCACCTAAGATTTCTCTTAATACTGATTTTAGAGGAGCAAATCCACGCCTATGGTTATTAGGATCAATACCATTTCGTATATGCACAACATCTTCAGTCTTTAGTGTTATACTGTCAGACCCAAGCCCACCATAAGGACTATATTTAAATTCTGTTATTAGTTGGTTTTGATTTCCTTTAGGTTCTACCATGTCTGGCATTAAGGGTACAAGCTCTACCACATTTCCATCTGAATTACGGTTTTTATACAAGAAAGCATCGCCATGTGCTGATAAAGAAGTAACTATATAATGCGCTAACAAGTTACCAGAAGTAAAAGGATTTGGTCTTTCTAAAAGTAAAGATACTGGGTGTTTATTAACAAACTCTGTGTCGCCATCTTCAGACTCATAACAGATCTTGATCTTTGGTTCCGCAAATGATGTTGCTAAAACATTTAAACAAGCTACAACTGCTGAGTTATTTGATCCGTCACCAACATCATCTAACATACTTGAAGGAAAATATCCAGATTCAGTATTGTATCCATATACAGCACGGTCTAAAGAACTGCTTTGATTGTATCTGCTAGCTTTTTGTTGTTGTCTCTGGGTAGGAGCGTTTAAATAATCTACTGCCCTACGAAATCTTGATTTTTCATTTGCCATTTAGTAAGCTGTCCATTCTCTTTTAGCTTGTGCGCTTATAACACCATAACCTATTGCGTCAACAATATCGTCATGATGACCTACAGGAAAACTCATAAGTTCTCTTTCTACTTCTATTAACCACGGCGCACCTTGTTTGAAAAAGACATCTCCTGCTTCCATGCGAGCAGCTAGTGGCATAGCTCTTGAAACTTTATCTTTATCTGCTTTAAGTTCTTTCACAGCTAAACCATCTCTTTTTGCAAACTGTATAAGAGAAAGCTGAAAACCAGCTCTTTCCATACCAACCCATTGTAAATCATATTGAGCCATTTTTTGTCTTATCCGAGGTATTATATCTGGAGCTTCCATGCGTTCACGAACTACATCTAACACCAAAACTTTGCCTTGCGGAGTAATTGCAAAACTTGCTATAACAGTATAGTCAGCTCCTTCTTGAATTGAGGTAGCGAGGTCAACTGTGCAAAATCTCATACAGTCGTATAATTGTACATTTTCACCAGCAGCAAAAAAGGTACCCCCTTTTTCTTTATAATATCTTAACCAATCAGGTTTTAAAAGTCCTTGTCCTGCTTCAACAAACTCTGCTAGATACTCTTGTGCAAAAACAATTGATCCGACTTCCTCTTTGGCAGAGTCTACTTCTTTTCTATCAATGGCTGGATTATCATAAGTAGCAAACTGAAACCTTTCCCAGTCAGGTTTACCATCAGCAAATTCCCATAATTCATAAAACCAGTTATTCATACCCATAGGAGTACTTATAAATAAAGCTCCACCTTTTCTTTCAGTGAGAGTAGGTCTTAGTACCTGATGCCAAACATCAGGCTTAGTAAACGCAGCCTCGTCCATAACAAGAAAGTCAAGACCCTCACCTCTTAATCTATGTGGACTATCTGCTGACCTTACTGCAATAGATCCACCTGACCAAGGAAATTTAACTTCCATATTCACTAAAGATATTGTTGGTTGCCATGCTTCTGGAAAAGATCTGGCTGCTTCTTGTATGTCACGCCAACCTACTCTTGCTATTGTATAAGTAGGTGCTACCCACCATGCTCTTTTCCCTGCTAGAGCTGTCTGCAAACAAAGTTGTACACCTAAACGAGTTTTTCCAAATCGTCTACCTGCACATAAAATTTTCCATCTTGCTTCAGATTCTGCTACAGAGAGCTGTGCTTCATGTAGATCTGGAAATTCTGTTTCTAAAAATAATTCTGCCATCACTTAGAGTGTAGCAAACAATTATGCTATTCTGATTGGTTTTCTAAAACTAATATATAAGCTAGCTTGTTTAAAAGCATTTTATTCTTAATAGCGATCGCTTGTTCATCTTTGTTGTACATTTTTTTATTAGTAGTAGAGATGAACTCGTTCACAGCAAAGTCATCTTCTCCATAAATTAGAGAAAATAAATTTTCTAGCTTCATATCTTCAAAGTCTTGTGTAATCAAAAATAATTTAGATCCTCTTTTCATCATCACACCTAGGTCAATAATTATTTGTCTTTGAAAAGATGCTGGATCAAGATCTTCAGGGTTATCCATAAAATCTAGCATATTAAAAACAATAATGTCTGCTTCTGTGAGGACTTTAGGCAACTGGCCAACAGATAAGTCTTGAGGCATTACTCTTGTAGTTGTTAAACCTGGATTAAGATCAAAACTTTCTACTTCATAACCCAGTGCAGTTCCTAAATCATAGGTAACTTGGTATTTATCTGTAATATCTACAATTTTGCTGTCACTTTCATCTGTAAACCAGTAAAGCAAGTTAGCGATCATTTGAGGTGGTGTCTTGTATGGACTTTCTGTACCGTACTTCTCATCTGGTTTACCAAAGCTCCATACATTTGATGTTTTTAAATTAACACCAGCTTGTTCTATCAAGTCATAACTTTCATTATTTTGATTAACAGATTTAAACTTTTCTTTTTTTACTTCTGCTCTCAACTCTCTAACTGATAGGGAATCTTCATACGCATTTAAAAGCAATTTGTCTATTTTTTCGTTATCTTCTAAATAAGCAACTTCGTGATGATGAGTCCAAGACAACTCTGCAACCCTTCTTTCTAAAGGTATTTTATTGGAAACATAAGCAGCGTTACTAAAAGTAGAGTAAGGAATGCCAAAGTCTAAAGCTTGAGAAGCCAACTCGCCATACTTACGATCTCCATAGTTCCACCAATCACCAAGCCACCACATAATGTGTTTTGCCTGATTAGTTAAAGCTTCACCTATTTCTACCCACTCTTCGTATTCAAGATCATCTCTTAAATTTAAACTTATAGATTGCATTTTAGCTAATTCAATCTGTTCCATAATTCACCATCACTATCTTTTTTTTCTCATCATCGGCTACACAAGGTAATCCATCTTCGTGTCTTCTATATTGATAATTACAAACAAGACACCTTTGTTCTCTGTTGTATTTATAATCGACTCTAGCCATAAGTTGTTCTAAGTTTAGAACAGTTTTTCTCGCTGCTATGTCTACATCCTCCATATATACATTTTAATACAAAAAGAGGTTTAAGGAAATAAAAAAAATAAAACCCTAAGAATAACTCAGGGTTCTACTTTTTAACTTAAAGGTGTTTTTCAAAAGTTTTTCTAATGTTTGGTTCATTGATCTGCGCCCTAACTTCAGAAACTGGTTGACCATTTCTAAAAGCAATAAAGGTTGGAACAGAAACAACACTGTGAAGTGTTGCTATATTTGCAGCTCCGTCAACATCCAAAGAAACAAACTCGACTTCTTTATCTGACCATTCATCTGAAAGTGATTCTACCGCTGGCTTGATCGCTTTGCATGGACCACACCAATCAGCTTCGAATTTAACAATTGTTGTAATGCCTCGATTAATTGTTTCCGTGAATTCACTTTGTTGAATTTGTCTTACCATAGTGTATATACATTATCACAAAACAAAACTTATAAGTTGCAATAAACTAGATAAAATTAAATAATGGAAAAAATATTTACTGTTGCAAAGAAACATGCACAAAATTTAAACAGAAAAGAAAGAAGAGCTTTAGCTGCAAAAATCAGAAAAGATCTTTCTTTAGAAAAATCCCTACTTAAAAAAGAAAAGGCTGAACCGTTAGATTCAGCCGATGATGGGAGGAAGTCGGTTTAGTAGCCGACCTAACCATATTAGACTATCTGTTTTGAAGTTCAGGGATTTAAATTGAACACAAAAAAAGGATCGACTGTCCCATCAATCCTCTTTTTGATCTTACTACAGCATTGCCATAGATGAATATAATACTTGTATTCTACTTCTCTTCAAAAGCTTTGCAAATACTTAAATATAAATTTACTAAATCATCTGCGTCTTGTACTAAATTAATACCTTTGATTCTCATATAATTAAATTGCTTCAACACAACTTCTTTAAGATCACCATCGCTAATCAACTCGTCAATAGCATCTTGTCTTTTTGTTCCTGGTGGAAAATTAAATTCTGCCATTAGATTGTCCCTTCTGGTTTAATACCTGTATAAGCTTCATAGCTTTCGTCTTTGAGTGGTGTTACTGTTGGAACTATATAATCAGTTTTACCTGAAATCATATCCTGAAACTTTTGAAAAGCTTCATCAGGATCATCAGCTTCTACTTCAAACGCAACTACAAAATTTATCATTGTTCTTCTATTTCTAGTATAGGTGCATCGTTGATGATATCTGTGTATAACTGAATATTATGTTGAGACACCATGTCGCTAATAGAACTATCTTTAAAAACAGTTATATCTTTAAAAGTTTTTATTGCTTGTTTTTGTGTTTCAGCAGGAATGATATAATCTTCCCTTACTAGTCTTGATACTAAATATTTATCCATTTTTTCTCCTTTAAATTTCTACTCTAGTCTACTCTACTCTTCTCTAGTCTACTCTTCTCTACTCTACTCTACTCTAGGGCGTGACAGTCACAAATGTCACATGTGACATAAAAAAAGCTAAAGTCAATGAAATTAGGCTTTTACAAAATTTCTTGTCGACCAGTATCGCTTTTTTTAACATAATGGTACTTGGATTTTAGTAAATTTTTTCACTTTTTTTCATTTTTTTTTGGTTTTTTTATAATATTTTCGTCAAAAACAAGTGTATCTTCTACCAAAGATTTGATAATTAATCTTCCTACCAGCTCCATAAATTGAGGAACAACAGCATTGCCAAGTGCTTTTAAACGATCAATATCGTTATCTTTTCTTTTTCGGACTCTAGATAGATTGTTTTCCCACTGATCATCTATACCCCAGCTGTTAACTAGTCCTAGTTCAGCCAACCATCTGGAAATCCCATAAGTCTGGTTACCCATTCTGGATTCAGCCTTTGACCAATCAGTTCTGGATTCCGTTCCCCAACATCCTGTTCCAGAGTAGATCCGTGAGATCCACTCTTCACTGATGGAGCTTGTTTGTTCACTGGCTTTGTTGCCTGACTCGCTCTTGGTGTTGAGAACTGTTCCCTCACTTGTACTTTGTCTGCTAGGTTCAGAGATCGATCCTGTCCCCCATTTTTCGCTTCCCTCCGTCCCTTGTCGTTCAGTTTCATATTCAGGTGTTCGTTGTCCTGTGTTGAGGGTGTCGGCCACATCTCTTTTTGAGATGTCCACTCTGTCACTTCCACTGTCGTCATTTCTTTGTCGAACTGTAGATCTCTGAGGTGAGGTTTTATCTTCGCCCAGTCCTCTAGACTCGGATAACTGAACCCCTTGTCGTCCCTCCTGAACCAGTGATCTACTGTCGATTTCTTTATGCCTGTCAGTTTTTGTAGTTTTGTTGCTGAGGTCTGACTCCTCAGATATTCTACCCAGTCCTGTTGTTTGGGAAGTAGAGGTCTGCTCACCATTTCGTGATCTTGGTAAATCTTCATTATTGATGGATCTTTCTCTATCATATCCATCCACACTTGATCCGACAATGTTCTCTGTACTCTGTGACCTGTTGATCTTATATTTTTCCCCTGCATCAGTTTGGTTGCATGTTTCAGTGAGTCGTCCTTCTTGTCCATTGTTGTTGGAGTTAGCCATAGTTTGGGATTCTCTCGTAAGTTGCCAGTACCTTTTCTTTTGCTCTTCCTCTCTGGATCTCCACGATAAAGCGCTCTCTCCAAAGCCTCCCCTGACCTTGGCTCTAAGTAATCCATAGTGTTTGGGGTCTCCCACGATTCCAACTCCCACCCATCTTTGTCTTTTGTGCCTTGCTCCAACGAATTTTGCTGATATAAGTTGCCATTCAAATCGATAATACCGCATTTCGGCCACACCTTTGAAGACACGGTTAATGGCTTCTCCATTGCTTGCTCTGAGGATGTTTGGGACATTTTCCAAGACGAAGATTGGAGGTCGTATTTCATTAATAAATCTTTCAACTTCATCCCATAACCATCTTTCATCTAATATTCCTTTCTGATTCCCTGCAACACTTACTGGTTGACAAGGAAAGCCTGCTGTTATGATATCTACATCTGGTAGATATTTAGTGTTTATGTCTTCTACTTTTTTATTTAGTACTAAAGAATTTGGAAACTTTTTATCTAGAACCTGTGTACAGTATTCATCTGTATCTATTTGCCAAGCGACTTCCGAAACCAAACCAGATCTCATCAAACCAAGCTCTATACCCCCTATGCCAGAGAACATACTACCTAACTTCATTAAAAAACACTTTCTTCTATTCTTTGTTGTGCTAATTTTATATACTCTGGTACAAGTTCTATTCCTATAAAATCTCTGTTCTTTTTTTTGCAGCTTATAGCTGTTGTGCCTGATCCTAGAAATGGATCAAGTATTAAATCTTTTTCTTGTGTAAAGTTTTCTAACAGAAAATCGGAAATGTCTTGGTGCATTACAGCGTGGAAACCAGGATACCTTCCGCCAATAGGTGTGTGTATAGTATTGGTTGTAAACTTATTATTGCTTTTTATTCTTGTGTCATTAGAAAAAGCAAAGATATATTCGTAAAAATTGCTTATTGAACCTGGTTCTGATCCTGGGGAAGAATGACCTTTAGTCCAAATAAAAGTTTGTATAATATCTTTATGGTAATGACCAATCAATTTGTAGATATCTTTTTTATTGTAGTAATTAGCTTGGACATTATAAAATACATGACCTCTTGAAACTCTTATTAATTCATCAATAACTTTTATAGACCAATCGAAATAGTTTTTTTTATTATCTTTAAACCCAACATACTTAGCTTTTTGTTTTGATTTAGTTTTGTTTGATCTACCTATGTTGTATGGCGGACTTGTTATAACATGATCTACTGAGTTGTCAGCAAAGGTTTCTAAAACTTTTAGACAATCACCTTCAATAATTTCTAAAACCTGCATGCTTACAAGCTTACAATAAATTTGCATTAAAGTCAATACATGCTAACATTTAATTACACATAAAGAGTCCTGCTTCGGTCTTTTAGATCAAAGGACGACTCCTTTTGTTTGTCAAATACTAAGTAAGCCCTTACTGGCAACAGTAGGGGTTTTGCTTTTGTTCTGTAAAAAGAAAAAACCGCATTGTCTTGGCAACACGGTTTAATCTTAATTTATTAGTAATTTAATTATATCAAGAGCTGTATTTAATGATAACTTTTACAGTATCTTCACTTTGTCCGTCTTCTAATTGATTACGATCTCGTTTACCCCACTCTTCAGGGTTAGATCTCTCTAAAAACCAAGCAGAAGCTTGCCAAACGCCATTTTCAGCTGCTTTCGAGATCACACCGAGGTGAGAAATCTCACCAGTTACTTTTGCTTTTTTTATAGACTGCCAAAAATCCCACAATTCCAAATCCTCAACATTTCCAATGTTATCTGGATCCCCTTGACAAGCCTCATCTATCTCATTAAAGCGTCTTTGCCACCTATAAAAGGTCGTTTCTCCTATACCAGCGTAAATAGCAGACTTTTTTTGTGATAATCCAACTCGTAAAGCAGCATTAAGCTTTTTGATTGTTTCCTCGTCTAATTTACTAGGTCTTCCCAGCTCCTTTTCCTGTCCAACAATCTCTATTTCGTCTTCATCTGGGATAACTTCATCAACTCTCTCGTCAACCAGTATTGGATCCTCTATAACTACTGGCTCCGCAACCTCATCTTCCCCGCTACTACTCTCTTCTTCGAATAGGATCTCTTCTACCTCTGGATTGCGTTCATCT
>Ga0098055_1000228_pt1 | contig 36620 bp, 31 predicted proteins | sample 17_taG_FD_75107 | JGI IMG/M metagenome (GOLD analysis project Ga0098055, IMG submission 75107) | Marine viral communities from the Subarctic Pacific Ocean - 17_ETSP_OMZ_AT15314 metaG | ecosystem: Environmental > Aquatic > Marine > Oceanic | place: Pacific Ocean | collected 2015-01-18 | reverse complement strand
CAAAGAGCTTGGGGTCAAAATTGGAGAAGCTTATGAAAAAGTTGGAAAAAATGGAATTGTATTAATGGAAGAATCTGATACAAATGAAACTTATGTGGATTTTGTTGAAGGTGTACAATTTGATAGTGGATTAAAATCAACGCATTTAATAACGGATAAAGACAAGCACACAGCTGTTTTAAACGATCCTTACGTGCTTATTGTTTCTTCCCCTATTCCTAATATAAGAAAAATACAAAGTGTCTTAGAACACGTTATAAAGAGTAAAAGAAGTTTATTGATTGTAGCGGACTTGGAGCAACAGCCATATGCTACATTATTATCAAATAAAGTTAAAGGTAATATAAAAGTTAATATTGTAGATGTACCTGGTTTTGGATTAACAAAACAAGATACTATGGATGATTTAGCATTACTTACTGGAGCTATGATAATAAATGAAGAACTTGGAGATGATTTAGATTTAATTAATCCTGATGTATTAGGTAGCGTTAAGAAATCAGTTACAGATGAAAAATCAACTGTACTTCAAATAGAAAATTCAGTAGACGTAAAAGCTAGAGTTGAAGAGGTTACAAAAAGCATTGAAACCGAAACTAATCCTTTCTTTAAGAAAAAGCTAGAACAAAGATTATCAATGCTAACTGGAAAAGTTGGTATTATATATGTGGGAGCAGACTCGGAAGTAGAGCTTAAAGAAAAAAAAGATAGAGTAGAGGATGCAATACACGCAACTAAAGCAGCTTACAAAGAAGGAATTGTTGCAGGTGGTGGAGTTGCTTTATTGAATGCAGCTACTAATTTAAAAGCTAAAAACAAAGGAGAAGAGATATTGTTTGAAGCAATTAAATCACCTTACTATACTATTCTAGACAATGCTGGTATTATAGAAATTAAAAAGCAGAGTATAAAGAATAGAGGTATAGATGTTAAGACCGGCAAAGAAGTTAATATGATTAAAGCTGGTATTATAGATCCTGTGCTAGTTACAAAATCAGCTCTTAAAAATGCTGTAAGTGTTGTAACAACTATTGTATCTGCAGATTGTGTTATTAGTAATAAAAGATTGGTTTAATGAAAGCAATCAATTATTATATAATTATAGAGAAAATCAAAGAGGCTCCGAAGAAAGTAGGAGGTATTGAATTAACGGAAAAGCAAGACACTGACATTAGATATTTAAAAGCTAAAGTTATAAGTGTAGGAGATAAAATTGAAGGCATTAATAAAGATGATATTATAAGATATGATCGACACGCTGGACATGGTATTGAATGGAACGATAAGTTTTATTATGTGATTACTGTAGGAGATGTAGTTATAGTAGAATGAGACTAACTCCTTCAGATCTTAGAGATATGAACCTATTAAAGTATTACAGGCTTGTTAGAAGATGGGCCTGTAAGACTTATGGTTTGAAAGACGCTGATTTAGAATTACTTGTGTATTTAGATTGTAAACAATTTTTTACTCGTAATGATTTTATTAATGGTGTTTACACATATACATGGGATAAAAACAGATGGGAAAGAATGCGCAGGAAAGGATGGATAGATGTTTTTAAAGAGCGTAACAGAACAAGTTCAAAGTACGCAGTATATAAAGTATCAACTAAAGGCAAGCATTTAATAAGTAGAATATATAGAATATTACTAGCAGAAGAGGATTTACCAACATCGGCAAGAAGTGTATTTTATAATAACAGAACATATACAGATAAAGTTTTTAATAAAGCTATTGATGATATGATACGAGACAAAGAAAGATAATGGATTTTAAATTAAAAGATTTTGCAGATCTTGTTGGAATAGACAAAGAAACTTCTACATATAATACACCTGTTTTTAAGAAAGACTTAGAAGGGGATATATTAGGTGAAGCTAATAATGATGGTACAATATTTATAGATAAATCATTAAAAGGTAAACAAAAAGAGGAAGCTGTGAATCATGAAAAAGTTCATTTAGATCAAATGGCTCAAGGTAGATTACATTACGATGATAACCAAGTTACTTGGAAAAAAGATACAAGATCACCAGCTAGAGTATATAAAAGATTAGGTGGTCAATTAATAGATGAACAGACAGGAAAAAGCGCTGCTGAGGGCGGTAACTTTGAATGGGAAAGAGAAGCATATAAAAAACAATAATATGGGATATAAAGCAAAATCAATTACAGCTAAAGCATCTAGTGCTTGTAAAATGAATATGGGTTTAGTAATGGGGGCTGCAGACCTTCATAACTCAAAAGCTTTTGTAGACCACGGAGCTTTAACTGAAAAAAGAATGCAAAGCGCTAAAGCTGAACCTGTAACACCTGCAGAACAAGATAAAGAAACTAACAAAAAACAAGATTAATATGAACTTACCAATAACGAGCAGAGTAAAAAGATCTCCTTTACTGGGCCAAGCGGACAATGCTATAGATCCCACAGATGATGATCAAGCTAAAGGGTATTACGAAAGCGAAGGCAAAGATGTAACCACTTCTACAGATGTTTTAAAACCAGGTAAAGTAATAAAAAAATCTAAAAACAGATGTGGAATAGAAGTTCCTTGGTCTGATAGCCGCTGTGTTGCTTATAGCAAAATGTCTAAAGACGATATAAAAGCTTCTGAGATTAAGCAAGGTCTTAGATCACCTGATGAAGTAGAAACTATTACTACTACCACCAAAGGGGAAAGTGAAATGGCTGATGTTCCAATTAGAGTAGCTCAAAAAGGAGACGTAATGGAGCCTTGGCAAATTTCTAGAATGCAAAGATCTATAAAGAAAGAACAAAAGCAAATTAGAAAATCCAAACTTAAACAAAGACCAGACGGTGTTAGTAGAAGAGATTGGAAGAAGCAGGTTAGAGCAGAAGAAAATGCAGCTGAACAAAAAGAGTTCCAAGCATTAGCTGAGAGAAACGCTAAGTCAAGAGCTTCTGGAAAAAGAGGTGGCTCAAGAGATGTGGCAGGGTTTGATAGAATTAAAACTATAGGTGAGGATTCTGAAAAAGTACAAGTAGCAAAAGCTGCAAAAGCTGCAAAATTAGCAAAACTAAAAAAGGAAAACGAAGAAAAGAAAAAATCCCCAAACGAAATGAGATCAAAAAGTCCCGCAAAAAAAGCATTAAAGGGTAACCAAAATCAATTACCTCAACATTTACAAGCCGCTATAAAAGCAGCTCCTGGTAAAATGAATGGTTCTCCTTACAAAATGAAAGGTTCAATGTTTAAAAAGAAATACTAATGGCTATACCTATTACAAGTAAAATCAAGAACTGTTCTCCCGCTAAAAAGACAGGAGCGTGGACAAGGAAAGAAGGTCAATCAGAGTCTGGTGGTTTAAACCAGAAAGGTGTTGATGACTATAAAAGAAAAAATCCTGGTTCAAAATTAAAAACCGCTGTAACAACAAAGCCCTCTAAATTAAAGCCTGGAAGTAAAGCTGCTAAACGTAGAAAATCTTTTTGTGCGAGAATGAGCGGAGTAAAAGGGCCAATGAAAAAACCAAATGGTAAACCTACAAGAAAGGCTTTAGCATTAAGAAAATGGAATTGCTAATGGAATCAAAAGGACTAGGCGACACAGTAGAAAAAATAACTAAAGCAACAGGTATTAAGACTTTAGTAGAAAAAGTTTCAGAGGGTTTAAATATCCCGTGCGGGTGCCAGCACAGAAAAGAAAAACTAAACAAAATGTTACCATACAAAAAATAAAAAAATGAGTTTCAAAAACACACCAATAACGGCGAAAATTAAAAGAACTACTAAGGGGGGTATTACACAACCATTGTTAAACATGGGTGCACCTGTTAAAATGAAAATGCATTCACCTGCTAAAGTAGACCCAGATCCTAATATTAAAAAGCAATCGGATTTTAAAAACGAAATGTCTAGACAAGACAAAGTAAAAGCCGACAACTTAGCTGCAAGTAAAGCAAAGAAAGCTGCAAAAGATAAATCTAATTATCAAAAAAATATAGATCAATATAGAAAAGACGTATCTACTTTAAATGCAAATACAAAGTCTGCATCTAAAAATATTAATCCTAGACAAATGGAATCTGCCATGAATAGGAGTGTAAGACAAGCAAATAGAATTAAATCTTTTGAAAAGAATCTTTACGACTACGACACAAAAAACAAAGCAGGTAGTACTGAGGGTTATAGTGCTAAGGAGTATGCAATGGCTAAAGCTAGTGGTACTTATAAACCTAGAAACAAGAAAAAAGAAGATGTTAAAGTAGATACTACTAAAACTCAAACTACTAAAACTAAAAAAGTTTCATACGATACAGCTTATAAGAATAGAGATATGAAAACTTACGGCAAAATGGATAAAGCTACTTATATAAAAGAAGCTAAGCGCCAAAATGCATCTAAGAAAGCTGGTAAAGGATGGGATGTTAAAAACAAAGGTAAAGATACACCACCTAGAAAAAAGGTTAAGGCTGCTTCTGTAATAGAGCCTAAAGGAATTAAGAAAATAGAAATATCTACAAAGCTAGATCCAAAACAACTTAAAGCAGAAGTTGTAAAGCGTAACACTAAAACAGAAAAGCCTTCTAAAAGAGATGTGCGTAAAGCTAATAGAAAAGCTAAATCAGCGGGTAGAGCAAGTGATAGAGCAGCAAGAGCTAGACTAAAAGGTCAACAAGCTTTAGAGAACGGCAACAAGCAAAAAGCTTTAAGACTTAAAAGAAAAGAAGTACGATTAAAGGCAAAAGCTACTAAAAAAAGAGGGCAAGCAGCAAATGCTATTAAGATAAAAGATTAAATGAAAAAGTTATTTCAATGGCTTACAGGTAGTGTTGTTAAAGAGATAGGCAACGTTATTGATAAGTTAACTACAACTGAAGAAGAGAAGCTTATTATAAAAAAGCAAGTTCAAGAAATATTAGAACAAGCTGATACAAATGCTCAAATTCAAGTTACTGATCGTTGGAAATCAGATATGGCGAGTGATAGTTATTTATCAAAAAACATTCGTCCATTAATACTTATATATATAACAGTTATATTTACAGCATTGGCTTTTACAGATGGTAACATAGGTGAATTTCAAATAGCAAAAGAATATATACCTATATTTCAAACGTTACTAGTTACTGTTTATGGAGCATACTTTGTAGGCAGGACTTGGGAAAAAGCAACAAAAATAAATAAAAAATAAAATAATGGGACAATTTTTAAATCAACCAGACTTTATAGAGTTTGGTAAAGTAGTAACACCAAGCAATACAATTAATGCTTCTACAAACCTTAACAAAGCTTCTTTGTGGGTTGGCGGAGGCGGTACTGTAAAAGCTATACTTTCTAGTACACTTGGAGGCGTTGTAGAAAGTTTTACAATAACATCACCAGGAGCAGGTTATACCACTGGAGCTGCAGTAGCAACTTTAAACGATGATGGTACAGATGCAACTGGCTTAACTGTAGATATTACTGTAGACGGCAGCGGGGCAATTGTTACTGCTGTATTAAACAACACAGGTAGTGGCTATGTAGTGGGTCAAACACTTAGAATAGCTGGAGGTACTTCAACAGCAGTTATCACTATTACCGGAGTTGATAATACACCTATAGCTTCACAAGCTGTATCTTTTCAAGGCGTACAAGCAGGAACTTACTTACCTGTTATTGTTGATTATGTGTTAGTAGAAAGCTCAAATCCAGCTTCTCTAATGATTGCATGTCATTAATAATACTTTAAAACAAGTAACTATATACTTATAATATAAACAATTAAATTTAATAATTATGTCTAAAAAATTAAAAGAACAAGAGTTAAAAGAATTACAAGGAGCTATCAACAAGATTAATGAAATACAACTCCAAATTGGAGGTATTGAATTACAAAAGCAAGACCTTGTATTGTTCGGTGCTGAAGCAAAAAAAGAATTAAAAGAAATTCAAGCTTCACTTGAGAAAACTTATGGTCAAGTATCTATCGATATTCAAACTGGAGATATTCAAGAGAATGAGTCAGATAGTTAGAAAAATAAGTATTGGTAAAGATTATAAAAATGACGCCATGCACTACTCTGTTGGACAGGAAGTGTATGGTGGTCATACCATAAAAAATATAATTGAAGAAGAAACTAAGTACTCAATATATATTGAAAAGAATAATGAGATAATGCCATGGAAAGATTTTAATAAGAACATGGCAATTGCAGTTGAATATGATCTGCAATATTAATGAAGTCTTTAATTAATTTTATTATAGAGCCTGTTGGCGAAAGATATAATAACACCAAGAATATTGAAGGTAATGAATTACTTTTAAATACAGAATTACAAAATCACAACTATTCAAATAGAATAGCTAAAGTTATAGCAGTACCTAAATTAGCAGATACTGAGATTAAAAAAGGTGATGAAATTATTGTACATCATAATGTATTTAGACGGTTTAGAGACATCAGAGGAGACGAAAAGAATAGTAGATCTTACTACAAAGATAATATATACTTTGCAACCGAAGATCAGGTTTATGCTTATAAAAGAAAAAGTAACTGGCAAAGCTGTAAAGGATTTAATTTCGTTAAACCTATAAAAGAAACTAAAGCATTTTCTTTAGATAAAGAAAAAGAAGGTGTGGGAGTTTTATACTTCAAAGATCCTGATCTTAAAGGATTAAAAAACGGCGATCTAATAGGGTTTAGGCCCGGGGCAGAATATGAATTTGTTATTGGTAATGACAGAATTTATAGAGTACCCACAAATTCAATCACAATCAAATATGAATATCAAGGAAACGAAGAAGAATATAATCCAAGCTGGACATAGGGCTGTTGAAGAATTAATTAAAGTAGCTAAAGAAGCTATAGTTGATTCTGGTGATGATATAACAGCGGATAGATTAAAGAACGCAGCGGCTACTAAAAAGCTAGCTATATTCGATGCCTTTGAGATATTAACTAGAATACAACTAGAGCAAGATATTATTGATGAAAAACCTGCAGAGGTAAAAGAAGAAAAATCTTTTGGAGGCTTTGCTGAAAAAAGATCTAAATAATGTACGAGCAAACGTTATATAAAGTTATAACACCTGTAAAGCTTACCACTATATCAAGACTTAACAAAGCTAGAAAGTGGGATTATGGATATAATAAAGAGCATGATATTGTTGTTATAAGTAAGACCGGGCAGATTGGTGAAATATATGATATAAATAATCTTAAAATAGCTTTGCCAAAAGCCCCAACTGGGATTGATAAGTCAAAAAATAAATGGATCCCTGAAGATTATCCTAAAGAATTAAAAGCTATTGACAGCATATTCGATTGGAGAGACTATCCGGAAAAATTTAAATTAAAATGGGAAAGCTATATAGATGAACAATTTAACAAAAGAGAAAAAGGCCATTGGTTCAATAATAAAGGTGTGGATACTTACATTACTGGTACTCACTTTATGTACTTGCAGTGGTCCAAAATTGATATTGGGAAGCCAGACTTTAGGGAATCAAACAGACTATTCTTTATATTCTGGGAAGCTTGCAAAGCTGACGCTAGATCCTATGGGATGTGCTACCTTAAGAACCGTCGATCTGGATTTTCTTTCATGTCATCAGCTGAAATTGTTAATCTTGCAACAATATCCTCTGATTCACGGTTCGGTGTATTGTCCAAATCTGGACAAGATGCTAAGAAGATGTTCACTGACAAGGTGGTACCAATCTCTGTTAATTACCCGTTCTTCTTTAAACCAATACAGGACGGAATGGACCGTCCGAAGACGGAACTTGCCTACAGGGTCCCGGCCTCGAAACTTACCAGGAGACGACTCGATTCCAAGGATAGATCCAAGCAAGAAGCCCTTAAGGGTTTGGACACGACCATCGATTGGAAGAACACGGGTGACAATGCCTATGATGGGGAAAAACTTAAACTCCTCGTCCATGATGAATCGGGGAAATGGGAAAGGCCGAACAACATCCTCGACAACTGGAGGGTTACGAAAACCACCCTTAGATTAGGTAGCAGAGTAATAGGTAAGTGTATGATGGGTTCAACATCAAATTCACTTGACAAAGGAGGTGACAATTTTAAAAAGTTATATAATAACTCAGATGTTACCAAAAGAAATAGAAATGGACAAACTGCTTCGGGATTATATTCTTTATTTATTCCAATGGAGTGGAATTACGAAGGTTTTATTGATGAGTATGGACAACCAGTATTTGATACACCAAAAGAACCAGCTGTAGGTCCATATGGCGACGCTATAGAAGTTGGAGTTATAGAACACTGGAATAATGAAGCAGAAGGTTTAAAGTCTGATCAGGACGCTTTAAATGAGTTTTATAGACAATTCCCAAGATCAGAAGAACACGCTTTTAGAGACGAAACAAAAAACAGTATATTTAATTTAGTTAAAATATACGAGCAAATAGATTATAATGAAGATTTAGGAAATACTAATGTATTAACTAAAGGCAGCTTTCAATGGGTTAACGGTATTAAAGATACAACTGTAAAGTTTACACCTAACCCTTCTGGTAGGTTTTTAGTATCTTGGGTACCTGGAGAACATTTACAAAATAAACAAATTGTATCTAAAGGATTAAAATCACCGGGTAATCAACACATGGGAGCTTTTGGATGTGATAGTTATGATATATCAGGAACAACAGATGGTCAGGGATCTAAAGGAGCATTGCATGGGTTAACTAAGTTTAGTTTAGAAGACGCTCCGGCTAATACTTTCTTTTTAGAATATATAGCTAGACCTCAAACCGCAGAGATATTTTTTGAAGATGTATTAATGGCTTGTGTATTTTATGGCATGCCTATATTAGCAGAGAATAACAAACCTAGATTATTATATTATTTTAAAAGAAGAGGATATAGAGGTTACTCTATGAATAGACCTGATAAGCTTTGGAATAAATTATCTGTAACAGAAAGAGAAATAGGTGGTATGCCTAACTCAAGTGAAGATATAAAACAAGCACATGCGGCTGCTATTGAAACATATATAGATCAGCACGTAGGTTTAAAAGAAGATGGGCAATATGGTGCAATGTATTTTAATACTACTTTAAATGATTGGGCTGGATTTGATATAAATAAAAGAACCAAGTTTGATGCGGCTATAAGCTCAGGTTTAGCAATAATGGCATGCAACAGACATTTATACCACCCTAGACCACGAGTAGAAAAAGAAACAATAAGTTTAAAAATAGCTAAATACACCAATCAAGGTGGTTTATCAAAATTAATAGAAAAATAAAAATATGGCTGAGTCAGTTATAACAAGTTATTTTCCAAGCCAAGTAGCTAGCGATGCGGAGAAGATGTCCATGGATTATGGTACTACGGTAGGTAGAGCTATAGAAAGTGAGTGGTTCAATAATACAAATGGAGGAAGTTCAAGTAGATTTCAAAGTAATCAAGTTACATTTCATAATTTAAGATTATATGCAAGAGGCGAACAGCCCATACAAAAATATAAAGATGAATTATCTATTAATGGAGATTTATCTTATTTAAATTTAGATTGGAAACCTGTACCTATTATACCTAAATTTGTAGATATAGTTGTTAATGGTATTTCTGATAGGCTATTTGATATAAAAGCTTATTCACAAGATCCTTATGGGGTTGACAAGAGAACAAGGTATATGGAATCTCTTATTAGAGATATGCAAACCAAAGAACTTAATGAATTTGCTAGTGCCGAATTTGGAGTTAATTTATTTGAAAACGATCCTGAAACTTTACCTAAAAATAAAGAAGAATTAGATTTACATATGCAACTTACTTATAAACAGCAAGTTGAAATAGCAGAAGAACAAGCTATTAAAGTTTTATTAGATGGTAATAATTATGATTTAATAAAAAGAAGATGTAATTATGATTTAACTACAATAGGTATTGGAGCTGTTAAAAATGTATTTACTAAAGCAGAAGGTGCTAAGATAGAATATGTAGACCCAGTTAATTTAGTTTGGTCATATACTGATTCTCCTTATTTTGATGATATATATTACGTAGGAGAAGTAAGATCAGTACATTTAAACGAGCTTAAAAAAGAATTTCCTTGGTTAACTAATGAGGAGTTAAAAGAAATAGCAGGGCAATCCGTTACTAATAATGGATTTTATAACAGATCTATAAGTAATGTTAATAAAGATGATTCTAATACAGTGCAGGTATTGTATTTTAATTATAAAACTTTTACTAATGAAGTATACAAAGTAAAAGAAACAGCCACTGGTGCATCAAAGATAATACCTAAAGATGATCAGTTTAATCCACCGCCGGAACTATATGAAGAATACGGTATAGAAAAATTATCAAAATCACTCGAGGTATTATACGAAGGAGTAAAGATAGTTGGAGGTAGAATGCTAAAGTGGGAGTTAGCTAAGAATATGATCAGACCTAAAAGTGATTATTCTAAAGTTAAGATGAATTACAGCATGGTAGCCCCTAGAATGTATCGAGGTAGAATAGAATCTATAGTAAGTCGTATAACAGGCTTTGCTGATATGATTCAATTAACACACTTAAAGCTACAACAGGTAATGTCAAGAATGGTTCCTGATGGAGTTTATCTAGACGCTGATGGTTTAGCTGAAGTTGATTTAGGCAACGGTACAAATTACAATCCTCAAGAGGCATTGAATATGTTTTTTCAAACAGGTTCTGTAATAGGTAGATCATTTACACAAGACGGTGATATGAATCCTGGTAAAGTTCCTATTCAAGAAATAACTACAGGAGCTGGGGGTGGTAAAATGCAATCATTAATAAGTAATTATAACTATTACATGCAAATGATTCGCGATGTAACCGGATTAAACGAAGCAAGAGATGGTAGTACACCTGATTCTAGAGCATTAGTTGGAGTACAAAAAATGGCAGCTGCAAATTCAAATGTAGCAACTAGACACATATTAGATGGAAGTTTGTTTTTAACTTCAGATTTATGTGAAGGCTTATCATTAAGAATTTCAGATATATTAGAATACTCTCCTACAAGAGAGGCTTTTATACATAAGATAGGTAACCAAAATGTAGCTGTGCTTGATGAAATGAAAGATTTATATCTTTATGATTTTGGCATATTTATTGAACTACAACCAGATGAAGAAGAAAGGGCTGTACTTGAAAACAATATACAAGCAGCAGTGCAAAGTGGATTAATTGATTTATCTGATGCTATTGATTTAAGAGAAATTAAAAATCTTAAACTAGCTAACCAATTATTAAAAATAAGAAGGATAGACAAGCAAAAGAAAGATCAAGAAATACAACAACAAAATATACAAGCACAGGCTCAAGCAAATGCTCAAGCTCAACAAGTGGCTGCTCAGGCAGAAGTTCAAAAAGGACAAGCTTTGATTCAGCAAAAAATAGAGTTAGCAAACGCTCAAGCACAAATAGATACTCAAAAATTAATGCAAGAAGCTACTTTAAAGAAAGAGTTAATGCAATTAGAATTTGAAATGAACCTGCAGCTTAAAGGCTTAGAAGTACAAGGACGTAAGTCGGAACTAATAGACAAAGAAGATAGAAAAGACGATAGAACAAAACTTCAAGCTACACAACAAAGTGAATTAATACAACAAAGACAAAACAATTTACCAGCTCAAGATTTCGAATCAAGTGGGTTTGATACAATGGGCGGTGGATTCAACTTAGGTTCGTCAGACCCTAGGTAATAATAATAGTAACAATTATATAATATTTTATCATGTCAGAAGAATTAGAACAAGAAGTACCCGTTGTTGAGGAAGTCAAAACGGAAGAACCTAAACCTGTGTCGGTTGACGACGGGGTTATTAAGGTTGATTTAGGATTATTAAATAAACCAGCAGACGATGCCATTCCAGAGCAAGAAACAAATGAAGTGGATGCTGATCAACAAACCACAGTTAGCGAAGAAGTGGTTGAAGAAGTACCACAACAACAAGAGCCCGTTCAAAATGAAGAACCCGTTCTTGAAGAAATAACTAGTGAAGAGGTTGTAGAACAAGTTGAAGAACTTGAAGAGCAAATAGAACAAGCAGTTGTAGAGCAATCTACAGGTGTTGATCTTCCAGAGAATATTCAAAAAGTTGTGGATTTTATGAATGAGACAGGAGGAAGCTTACAAGATTATGTAAAGCTTAATACTGATTACGCTTCATTAAACGAAACACAATTACTAAGGGAGTTTTATGAAACAACAAAACCTCATTTAGACAGGGAAGAAATTGATTTTATAATGCAGGATAACTTTTCATACGATGAAGAGGTTGATGAAGATAGAGATATCCGTAGAAAAAAATTAGCAAGAAAAGAAGAGCTTGCAAAAGCTAAAAAGCATTTAGACGGTTTAAAATCTAAATATTACGAAGAAATAAAAGCTGGGTCAAGAATGGATCCAGAAACAAAAAAAGCGGTTGACTTTTTCAATCGTTATAAAAAAGAAAACGAAGAAGCTAGTAAAGTAACTGAAAGCCAGGTATCTGCATTTAAGAGTAGAACAGAAAAGCTTTTTTCTAATGATTTCAAAGGTTTTGATTTCAATGTTGGAGAAAAGAAATTTCGCTACAAAGTTAAAAATGCGGATCAGGTTAAAGACACACAGGGCGATATCAATAATTTTGTCAAGAAGTTCTTGAACGATAAAAATGAAATGAATGACGCCGCTGGATATCACAAATCTTTATTTACAGCTATGAATGCAGATGCAATTGCTAGTCACTTTTATGAGCAGGGTAAAACCGACGCTATGAAAGCAAGTGTACAAAAAGCGAAGAACATTGATATGAATCCAAGAGGAGTTCATGAAGAAATCAAGAACACTTCCGGTATGTCATTTAAATCAATTGGATCTACTAAAGCTTCTAAGTTTGGAATTAAAACTAGAAAATAACAAATTTAAAAATTAAAAATTATGGCATTAGGATCATTTACAGGGAGTGCTGGAGCATTGGCTCACTTAACTCCTCGACCTACACAAACGTTGTTTAACGACAACTACCTGTCTTTATCAGACATGGATTTTACACAACAATTCTTACCAGAAGTATATGAGAAAGAAGTAGAAAGATACGGTAACCGTACTATCTCTGGATTTTTACGTATGGTAGGTGCAGAGATGCCTATGGCTTCTGACCAAGTAGTTTGGTCTGAGCAAGGTAGATTGCATGCAGCTTACGACCCAGTAGAAACTACAGCTACTACAGTTATTATTCCAGCTAACGCAGCAGGAGCTTCTCAAAACGTTATTGGCCCAGGTGCTACTATCGTTATTGCTTCAGCAGACGGTTTAGTTGTGGAAAAAGCTTATGTATCTGCAGTATCTGCACCAGTAGCAGGAGTTGTTACATTAACTGTAGCTGGATATCAAGGAGCTATTACTGTTCACGCAGCAGCTAAGATATTCGTATACGGTTCAGAATATGCAAAAGGAACTTCTAACGCAGGAACTTCTATTGATGCATCTTTCGAGCAATTCAGCAACAAGCCAATTATCTTAAGAGATAAATACAATGTGAACGGTTCTGATACTGCTCAAATTGGATGGGTTGAAGTAACTACTGAAGCTGGGACTTCTGGATACTTATGGTATTTAAAGTCTGAGCACGAAGCTAGAATTCGTTTTGAAGATCAATTAGAAATGAGTATGTTAGAAGCTGAAAAAGCAGCGGCACCAATTACGCCAGCTGACTTTGGAACTGCAGCAGGAACTCAACTTACTGGTTCTGACGGATTATTCTCAGCTCTAGAAGACAGAGGATTAGTTTATTCAGATCAAGATTTTGGTGGTGCTGATGGACTTGCAGACTTTGACGTAATATTACAAGAATTAGACAAGCAAGGATCTATTGAAGAGAACATGATGTTCTTAAACAGATCAGCTTCTTTAGGACTAGATAATATGTTAGCATCTGTAAATTCAGCTTACGCAACAGGATCTTCTTATGGAGTATTTAATAACAGCTCTGAAATGGCATTGAACCTAGGGTTCTCTGGATTCAGAAGAGGTTCTTACGATTTCTATAAGACTGACTGGAAATACTTAAACGACGCTACTACTCGTGGATTAGTTGGAGATATTGAAGGTGTATTAGTACCAGCAGGAACTTCTACAGTTTACGATCAGCAATTAGGACAGAACATTTCAAGACCATTCTTACACGTACGTTACAGAGCTTCTGAAGCAGACGATAGAAAAATGAAATCTTGGATCACTGGATCTGTTGGTGGAAACTTTACAAGCGACGAGGATGCAATGAACGTTCACTTCTTATCAGAAAGATGTTTATGTGTACAAGCAGCTAATAACTTCGTATTATTCAAGAAGATAGCATCATAGTAAATTAATGTAATTCTTACCCCTGTTGCATTGACAGGGGTAACTATTACTCTTATAAAATTATTTAATCATATTATATCATGGCAAAACAAGCTACAGCAAAGCAAGTTGAGGTTGCTCCTCAAGTAAAAGCAGCACCAAAGGCAGCTGCAAAACCACAATGGGAATACAAAGACAGAACGTACTTTTTAATAACGGGTAAGTCTCCATTAATTTTTACAATACCTTCTAAGCATTCAAGAAACAAACCTTTATTATATTTTGATAAAGAATCTGGATATCAAAGAGAGCTTAGATACGCTACCAATCAAAAAACACCTTTTGCAGATGAACAAAAAGGAGAAGCAACTTTAGGTAGAATAGTTATGAAAAATGGAACAATAACAGTTCCCAAAGAACAAGTTGCATTACAAAAATTATTATCATTATATCATCCACTTAAAGATAAAGTTTACAAAGAACTTAACAAAGAGCAAGACTCTGTAAATCAAATTGACTGGATTGAATTAGAACTGGAAGCATTAACAGCAGCTAAAAATTTAGATGTTGAGCATGCAGAAGCAATTTTAAGATCTGAATTTGGAGAAAAAGTTACACAACTTTCATCTAATGAATTAAAAAGAGATCTAATGATATTTGCTAAAAGAAATCCAGTATTGTTTTTAGAGCTAGCAGATGATGACCATATTCAATTAAGAAATACGGGAGCTAAAGCTGTAGAAGCAGGTATATTAAGTTTATCTTCTGACCAACGTACTTTTACATATGGTACAGGCGGCAGAAAATTAATGACAATACCTTTTGATGAACATCCTTATTCTGCATTAGCAGCTTATTTCAAGACTGATGAAGGTATGGAAGTTTACAAAGCAATATTAAAGAAACTTAAATAAGTTACCTTATAGTGGTTAGGCTGCTGTAATCGTAGCCTAACTATTATAACAATAAAAAAAATACAACAATGGCAATAAGCGTAAATACTGTTTATCAAAGAGTACTTGGTGTACTTAATAAAGAACAAAGAGGTTATGTAACTGCTCAAGAATTTAACTTATTTGCAAATCAAGCACAGCAAGATTTATTTGAACAATACTTTTATGACATAAACCAGTTTGGTAGAGTGCCTGGAAACAGCACGGAATATTCAGACATGGTAACCTTGCTTAATGAAAAAATTAACATATTTGAAACAATAGACGCTCCAACTAGGGTAGGCAATTATTTTATTGCACCTAGTAATTTATATAGGTTAGGATCTATTGTTTATAAAAACACTACTACAAACTCATTCGGTGTAACTTCAACAGAACAAATAGAAGCAGAGCGTATTAACGCTAATGAGTTTTTATATATTAATTCTTCACCTTTAACAAAACCCACAAACACTCGTCCTGTATTTATTTCAAATACAAGTGGTATTAAAGTATATGCAAATTCAGAGGTTACAGATGTTGCTTTAGTGGATTATCAATATATAAAGAAACCTGCTACAGTAAATTGGGCATACCAAATTGTATTTAACGAACCTCTATATGATGCAAGTAATTCCGTAGATTTTGAACTGCACCCTGCAGATGAAGCTGATCTTGTTATAAAAATATTAGAGTTAGCGGGTATATTAATAAAAGATTTAAACTTATATCAAGTTATGAATCAAGAAGAACAAGAAACTATTCAACAAGAAAAAGCATAACATATGGCCTTACCTTTACAAACAGATGAACAATATTATTTAGGTCCCGATGGTATTTGGAATAGCTGGGATGAGGACTACGGTAATTATCAATTTACTAGCATAAAAGATATTATAAATAATTTTATTATATCATATGTAGGTGAAGAGAAAATTATACCTAAAGTAAAAAGAACAGATGTAGCATTCCACGCGCAGCGCGGGGTTCAAGAATTTAGCTTTGATATATTACCTTCGGTTAAGAGTCAAGAAATAGAGATAGGGCCAAACTTAAACTTTGTTTTACCAAAAGACTATGTTAACTATGTGAAAATTACGTGGACTGATTCTAACGGTATTGAAAGGGTGGTATACCCTGCTATTAATACCAGCAATCCTTTTCCTATATTGCAAGATTCTAATTACGAATACTTATTCGATGAGCAGGACGAAGAAATTGTATCAGCTCAATCTTCAGAAACAAAAAAAAGATTTCAAGCACCAATACAACCCGGGCAGACTGAAAGAGATGTAATACCTAATAATTTAACTTTTTTAAATGATTATGGAAGAAGGTATGGTATATCTCCACAGCAAGCTCAAGTTAATGGAGTATTTTATATTGATCAATTGCAAGGTATTATATTTTTTGATTCTTCATTTGTAAATAAAATAGTAACTTTAAAATATATATCAGACGGTATCGGTTGTTCTGACGAGGATATGACCGTGCATAAATTTGCTGAAGATGCTTTATATAAATATATTGCTTATGCAATACTATCTACTAGAGCTAATACTCCTGAGTATTTAGTTGCAAGATTTAAAAAAGAAAGAGGAGCAGCTAAAAGAAATGCAAAATTAAGATTATCTAATATTAAGATAGAGGAAATTACACAGGTAATGCGTAATAAATCTAAGATTATAAAACACTAATATATGCCAGAATTTGTACATGTTTTCCAATCCGGGAAAATGAACAAAGATCTTGATGAAAGACTTGTTCCTAATGGTGAATACCGAGATGCTTTAAATTTAGATTTAGCTAATTCAGAAAACGGAAACGTAGGTTCTTTACAGAACATAAAAGGCACACTCGAGCTTAAAGGCAAGTTAGGCCAGCCTGATTGGTCCGGTTCCTATATAGATGCATTATCTAATCCTGTTTGTATTGGATCCATTAGAAACGATGTTTCAGAATGTATATATTGGTTTATAGCTTCTAATAATATTAGTACAATAGCCGAATATAATCAAACTACAGGGGATATTGCTCCTGTAATAGTAGACACTTTAAACATACTTAAGTTTTCTGATGATTACCTTATAACTGGTATAAATATAATCGAAGACTTTTTATTTTGGACGGACGATCAAACAGAGCCAAAAAAAATAAACATAAAAAAATTTAAAACAGGATCTACTGACTTTCTTACCCACACAAAGATTCCTCAATACATTCCAGACCAACAAACATATTCAGAAAATTTAACAGGCCAGCCTAACTTCGTTGAAGCAGATGTAACCGTAATTAAGCTTTCTCCTTTAGCAGCGCCTACTATTACAGCTAGCGCTAGTAAGTATGGTGATGATGTACCTGGTACAGGTTTGTTACCTCTTAGCACAACAATGACAACTGCTTCCACGGTTAACTTTACTTATGTTGAAAATAATGTTTTAGATAGCATTAGCAGAGTGCCTTTAGATACCTATGGGGAATATTTAGCAAACATAGCCACTGACCCTAGCTTCTATGCAAACTCTTCTATTCCAAATTGGAACGGTGAAATAACTTTTACAGTAAACACCGTACCTACAGCTTGGGCTTTAGACGATATTATAGAATTAGAAACAGATTTTACAACAGAGTTTTATGTTAATTATGAGTATAAAATAAGTATTAAACTTACTGCTGTAAATAACACTACAATAACAGGGCAAATACAAGCAATTTCAAGCGACATACAAACTTTTAGAGATTCTAATGAAGATATAATAATTTACAATTGGAAAGCTATATTAGTAGAAGAGTCGCCTATGTTTGAATATGTTTTTCCTAGATTTGCTTTTAGATGGAAATTTATTGACAATGAATACTCTTGTTTTTCTCCTTTCTCACAAGTAGCTTTTGTTGGAGGAGAATTTGAATACTTAGCCTCAGACGGTTACAATGAAGGTATGACAAATAATATAAGGCTTCTTGAAATTGGTAACTTAGCATGGGGTAGCCAAGAGGTTGTTGAATTAGACATTTTGTTTAAAGAAAGCGATAGCCAAGCAGTGTATAGCGTAGAAACATTAAAAAGATCTGACTTTCCAGTATTACCTAGTACATTCCAGGTTGAAACAGAGCTTATTGGCGCAATAGTGGAGGCTAATCAGATATTAAGACCATGGGACAATGTTCCTAGAGCAGCTAAAAGTCAAGAACTTATAGGCAATAGAATAGTCTATGGTAATTATCTTCAAAATTATAATGTAGATACAACTACTTTAAATTTAACAAACACGCCTACAAATCATCCAGCTGTAGCAGATCCTACTAAAATAAGATTTCCTTTTCCCTCAGTAAAATCTATACGTACTTACCAAGCAGGGGTATCATATATTGATGCTTACGGTAGAGAAACACCTATATTTACAAGCAAACAGGGTAGTACAAAAATAGATATATCTGATTCGAATAAAACAAATAAATTAACAGTAACCCCTACAAATATACCCCCTTCGTTTGCTACCCATTATAAGTTTTTTGTAAAAGAAATATCAAATGAGTATTATAATTTAGCATTAGATAGATTTTATGAAGCGGAAGATGGCAATGTATGGTTGTCGTTCCCGTCGTCTGAAAGAAATAAAGTAGATGAAGAAACTTACTTAATATTAAAGAAGCAGCATGATACAGACAAACAAGTTTTAGGATTTAATAGATATAAAATTATTTCTATTGAGTCAGAAGCTCCTGCATTTATATCAACTTTTGATACAGTAATTACTTCTAGTATAGTAGAACAATTAACTTTAGTTGAAGTTGGGTTTCTTTCTTTAAATTTTAAAGGACCTATGTCTTCCGTAAATGCACAATTTGGTTCTTCTTTGAACGGTGGTAAAGTGCGGTTTACTAAAGGAGCAAGTATTTCTGACATTTACGATGTAAGTATCTCTCGAGTTTCAAATCCAAATAACGACGCAACAGAAATTGATTATAACTTAGTGCTGGAAAGACCACTGGGTCCTGATGCTGCTTTTTTAGAGGATGTAGCTGTAGGACAAGATTATTCAGTAACTATACTTGAAGATGAAGTAAAAAGAAAACCAGAATTTGCAGGTAGATTTTTTGTTAAAATACAAAGAAACTTTGCTTTTGATACAAATATTATATCTTCATTTGCTGCAATGCCAGTACAATATTCAATACTTGATTCTTTCCAACCGGATAGAGGCTTAAATAATCAAAACAATCCTGGGCCAGATGCTCTTTTATATGCAGATTATGGTGCTACTAATACGGTTTGGGGTTGTAGTAATAAAGCTTCTTCTTTAAAAGTAGTTGGATGGACTGGAGGAATAGGTCACTCTATAACTAATACAGATTATTCGCCTGACGCATATAAACTCGCGGCTTTACAACCTCCCACTAGAGGTTCAAGAAAATTTGGTGTAATATATGTAGGAGGAAAAGCTGGTGGCGGTGGAGACTATATAAATCAAATGTTTGGTAATAGCTCGGTTAGTCAATATGAAGGCGGAAACTGGGCAGCTAATACAGCTACGCCGGACGGTTTTTTATCCCCAGGAGCAGTCATAAGATTCCAAAATAAAACTGACGGATCTTACAGTCAAACCTACAATATAATTGATGCTATAGGACAAAGATCTTTTAGAGGTAGAAGAATAGAGCCAGTAGGTGGTTGTATACATTCCACTACAGGGTATAATCAAAAATACGTTATCTATATAGAATTAGACGAACCTATAGCAGAAGATTGGATACCGTTAGCTAATGACTGGAATCAACTAGAAACAGTTTTACCAAGTATTCAAGCTTTAGAGCCTGTAATATCAGCCGGTACAAAATTAACTTCTAACAATCCAGCTATATTTGAAACAGAGCCAAAAGAATCAATAGATCTAGATTTATATTATGAAGCTAGTGATTCTTTACCTATCTCTAATTACAATACAGAGTCTCAACACTTAAATTGGATGAATTGCTATTCATACGGTACTGGAGTAGAGTCAAATAGAATTAGAGATGACTATAATGCAGTATTTATAGACAAGGGACCTAAGGTTTCTACTGTATTAGATGAACCTTATGCAGCAGAACGTAGAGGTAGTGGATTTATATTTTCTCAAATATTTAATTCAACATCGGGTATAAATAGATTAAATCAATTCATACAAGCATTACCTATAACAAAAGATTTAAATCCCATTCATGGTACAATACAAAAATTGCATGCTCGTGACACGGATTTAATAACTTTATGTGAAGACAAGTGCTTTAGAGTTTTAGCTAATAAAGATGCTTTATTTAATGCAGACGGTAATTCTAATGTTACAAGTAATAATGCTGTATTAGGACAAACAGTTCCATATGCGGGAGATTTTGGTATATCTAAAAATCCAGAGTCGTTTGCGGATTATGGATTTAGAGTATACTTCGCTGATAAAAACAGAGGTTCAGTAATAAGATTGTCAAGAGATGGTATAACAGAAATATCTAGCAAAGGTATGGATGATTTCTTTTCTGATAACTTAAGATACTCTAACAAGTTAATAGGTAGTTATGACGAGGATAAAGGCTTATATAACCTTAAACTTGATAACATTACTCCAGAATGGACAAAAATATTATCAACTGATACAAATTATCAACTAACAGCTTCTTGTGAGAATCCTGGCACCCTTAATAGCCCTCAAAAATCAATTGGAACTACAGTTTCATTTAAAGAATCAGTAAATGGGTGGACAAGCAGAAAATCATTCTTACCTGAAAGTGGAATATCTTTAAACAATATATATTACACTTTTAAAAATGGTTTATTGTGGCAACATAATATAAACAATACTTATAATAACTTTTATGGTAATCAGTATTTAAGTTCTTTTAATGTTGTTATAAATGAACTACCTAATGTAGTAAAAGGCTATAGCACTTTAAATTACACAGGTACAAGATCAAGAGAATTAGAATATGAGTATAACAACAAATGGTATTCTATTGCTGAAATTAATGCAAATCAAACAATACCAACTTCAACACAAATAAAAACAGAAGGATGGCGAGTTGATTATGTTAGAACAAACCTTGAATCCGGAGAAATAAAAGAATTTGAAAACAAGGAAGGCAAATACTTTAACTACATAAAGGCGTTACATGTATGTAAAACTGGAGATGGTATTGGTAATTCCGATGTAGACGCTGATCCTCAAGATTATCTCTTAACGGTTACAATTGATCCTGACTGTAGCAGCTCAGGAGATGTTATACCTGATACTTCTATACTCGGGTTCTATGAATGGGATGTTATTAATAGTCCTGTTGCTTTAACTAATATAGAATTAAATACACCTCAGGAAGCAAAATGTAATATTGAAAACTTTTATAATATATTAAATCAAGACTATACTAATGTTACAGTAGCTAGTATGGAACTTAAATATATTTCTACTGTTGGATTAGCTGTAGGGACTGTTTTATATGATAGCAGTACTTTATTGCCTTTTACCACAAGCTCTGGTGTTACTATATTATACACTAATACTAGTTCAGTAAGCAATCCTTCTTTAGATGCAAATAATTCACAATCTGTTCCTGATACATATAAACTAATCACTATAAATGCATCAGGTACTATTACAAGTATAATACAATATAATACTTTAGCTACTTGCGTCGGTGATCCTACAAATACAATAAGAGGTACAGCTGCTTTAGCGAGCACTAATGTACCGTACTTGTTTTTCAGTTTGCCACCTCTTACAAATTCTGAATTAGTGTGTGCTGTAAAAGATTTTATGACATCTTGGATAGCTTTACCTAGTGAAGATAAATCCACTGGCTGGTCTGTTCCTAAGCCTTATTGGTATGATCCTTTTACTTTTTCAGTTGGTACGCAATTATATACTAAATTGAATAACGGAGAATTTAAAAAGAAAAATGTAAATAGTGCTGGTGATCCAGGGTATCCTAGAAAAGAAGTTTATAATTTAGACGGCGGTGGGGTTATGCCTTTTGGATCAACGTGGACCGAGGAAGCAAATAAGCCTGATGACAATTGGGTTATAGTTAGTACAAATGGTACAGGAGTTATAACAGCAATAGATATATATAATACCTATAGTTATACCTGTCCATAAAATAATAAGATATGCCAATAACAATTAATAATTACACCTTTACATCGGTTATATACCAGATAGGAGAGAACTCTCCTGTATATGTTGAATTTCCAACAGCTGTAATTACTATAATACCTAACGAAGGATATACCGCTACAGTTTCGGACTTCTCTTTAGATTCTAGCTTTTCAGATCCTGCGGTACAAACTGTAGTTTTTGCTCAAAGTGGATTGAATGTTACATGCACAGTAACTTTTCAGACAAGTTTCATAATGCCTGCAAACAATTATACAATCCCTTTGTGTATTGTAGGAGAAGCTAAAGTAAGTCTTATAACTATAGAAGGTACGTTTTCTTCAACAGTAGGAAGCAACGTAACTCCTTCTAGTGAAAAAGATACAGTATACAGTGACTCAGGAGCATTTGGTGAAACAGATCTTTTGTTTTCAAAAACTTATACTGCTGCTACAGGTTATTATTTAAAGAATCCTTCGGCTAATATTGTTACTGGGAATCAAGCTAATTATACAGTAGCTCAAACACCTACATATGATAGTAACGGTAACTTAATTGTTTATGCATTAGATTGTAGTTATACATATCCTATCAATAATGTTTCGGGTGATTTCATAGATATAAAAGTTCCTTCAGAGGCAATATTTGTACCTGATCAAGAAATAACATCTTATACGTTTGACACATCACCAGTATCACTGGGAGGTTCACAGAGAGTATTAACTTTATTTGGGGATGAAGGTGCTGTTTTTACAATACTTGTAACAGATACACTTGGTAACTCTTACAATGCAGAATTAAATGCTACTATGGATGCAACAGGTACTTTTAGTACTATAATAGTTTTCCCTGATGTAACAGGAGCTGTTACTAATATTGTATACACAATAACTTTGTCAGGGGATTTAGCTTCTCCATTTTCACAAGTGAATCCTATAATATTAACTCAGTATGCTATTAATCCAACTATATCCATAGGAGGGTCTTCAAGCTTTGGTATTACAGGTTTTACAACTTTCACTAGACAAGGACCTGCTTTTATGTCTCCGACAAATACTTTTATGACAGTTACTTGGCCATTGTCAGTATCTCCTCCTAGTACAATATCTTATGACGGCGATATTGAAATGACGGATTTTTTATATACACAAGCTTTAGGGGTTGACCCTGAGGTTGTTAACAGCGTATCAAATTCTTCTACAGTAACTTTAATAGATGCTACAGGTATACTTGTAAATGATCAATTTAATTTATTTCAAGGTAACAGCCAATTAGCTCCTTTTCAACACAAGGTTACAGGGGTTGCAGGTAATGTATTAACAGTAACACCTAATATAACGGCAACAGCGGGTACTATTATAAAAGTTTACAGAACAAAAGGTAATGTTATAGATAACGCTACAATTACAGCTACTCAAGTGGATCCTCAAAATATTACACTAGATTTATCTGTTCAAGTTGTTGAATTTGGAGAAGATGATGTTACATTTACTTTAGACTTAGACAATGTTATAGACAAAGTAGGAGGACAGATATTCGGTCCTTATTCGTTTAATTTTGATACAAGCAACGCAACTGATAGTTGTTGTGGATCTGTTGCTGCAATAGCTTATTTAGATTCAAACTCTTTAAGCACAGCTACAAATATATATTTAAATAGCAACGGTAGTACACCAGCAGCCGCAGGGTTTTACTCAACAAATGGAACTTATAGATATTGGGATGGATCTTCTTTCCCATCAACAACAATTAACACTTGCCCTTCTTGTTCTACATCTTTATCTTTGTGTTATAGCAGTACAAGTGCTAATGATTTATGTTGTAACACCTCTATTAATGTGACTGTATACGTTGGCTCTGGACAAACTTTTTTAAATAACACTGGATTGTATTCTGATGCTAGCTTATTAAATGCTGCTCCAGATGGATACTACAGTCAGAACGCAAACACTTGTTTTACTAATACACCTTAAAATGGCACAAAAAACTTATAGACAACAATCATCAGGTACTTTAGGCACTCTAACAAACTGCCCAGGGTGTGGACCTGCGCCAACATCAACTTATACAGCTGCTTCTTGTGATAATAATTTTACAAGATATGTGGATGAAATATCTGGATTTGACGGGCAGCAAGCAGTATTAATTCAACCTTATAGTGTTGGAGATGTAGTATGGATTAAAACAGGGGCGTCAGCAGCTATTGAGTGTGCTACTATAACATCTGTTAATAATCCGGATCCTGCAACACATTATATTGACGAAGCTCAAGGACCTTGGTCTCAATGCTCTCAATGTTACACTCCTTAATATATAATTATGGCAAATATAACTTTAACATTTACAAACCCTTTACCAGAAGGAGTTCAAGTAGGTAATATAGCTTGGTATTTAAATACCACTAATAATTCAGAAATTGAAATGGGACCAATAATATCGATATCTGCTAATCCAGTATCTATAGTAATTGACGCGGCTGTAGGTGTGGTTCCTCCAACAGCAACTGACTTTATATTTTATGTGCAAAACCCTATAGGCGTAGTTAGTTCTTTAAAAGGATATTATGCTGAAGCTCAATTCGTAAATGAATCAACAGATTATGCTGAGTTATTTTCGGTTGGCACGGAGATATTTGAGAGCAGTAAATAATACGTAATAATAAAACTATAAAACAAATCAAATGATAGGACAAGTAGTTGGCGGGCTTACAGGAATAGCCAGCGGAATAATAGGAAGCGGCAAAAGAAAAAGAGAGCAAGCAGCGGCTCAAAAAGAATATGACCAGACTAAAGCTGCTTTTGAAAATTTAGATACCTCTAATGTGTATAAAGACATGGAGAATACTATGGAAGATCTAACGGTTAACCAAGCAGCTGCTCAGTTTGCTGCTCAGCAAAATCAACAATCACAAGCTAATATAATGAATACTATGAGTGGTGCTGCCGGCGGCTCAGGTATTGCTGCTATGACACAAGCTCTTATGGGACAAGCTCAAGCAGGTAATAGACAAGCTTCAATAGATATAGGAAAACAAGAACAAGCAAATCAAGCTGCTGAAAGAAAGCAGGCTGGTAACTTACAATTATATGAAAGAAAAGGGGAGCTAATATCAAGAGATGCTGAAAATGAAAAAACATCTACATTATTAGGAATGTCACAACAAAGATTAGGGGCAGCTAATCAAGCTAGACAAGATGCTACTAACGCTATTGTTGGAGGAGTTGGAAGTTTAGCTTCTGTGGCTGGAGCTGCTGCTTCAGGTATGGGATCTGTAACAGGTAACTCAGACGATCCGGATTTTATGGGTAGTCTCATGAAAACTTTAGGATCATAAAGCAATAAATATGGATATAAATTTAGTAAAAGGAGCGGCTTTATTAGGAGAAAGTAAAAGATCAACCTATTTAAATGCAATGCAAAAAAGCCTTCAAGCAGGTTCTCAAGCGGCTGCAATAGGTAGAGCTAGAAGAGAAGCAGAAAAACAACAAATTAATGCTAAAGTTGGTAATTATATAGATAATTTAAACTCAGAAGTTGATTTAACTCAATTGACCTCAACACAGCAATTAGCTGTTACTAATTTTTTAGTAGAGAATAAGAATGTATATGCCAATGCTGCTTCTGAAATAGCTAGAATTGATGATCCTTCTGACCCTAGATATATGGAATTGCGAGAAAAAATGAATGGAGTACAAAATTCATTTACAAATTTAGCTAGACAAGTAAACGGTTATAAAGAAGATAAAATAGCATACTTAAAAGATTTTGATGACAGAAGATTATCTGATGGTAATAACATAGGAACTTTAAATGAAGCGTCTAAAATATACACTGACGAAGGAAACTTTGGTATTGGCGAGGGTGGTAATTTAACTTTTTGGAACGATAACAAAGAAGAGTATGAATCTTATACTGATATTCAAAAGCCATTTTTAAAAGATTATAAATCCGCAGATAGTATATTGAAACTTAATGAATCAGTATACAACTCTGGGGCTTCTCTTAGTGGAGCAAGACAAAATATGCTTCGTAATAAATTAAAGAACATGATTAACTCCGGAGGTAGAGACTCTTTATTGTCTTTAGCCTCTGATGATTTTTTAATTGAAGGTGGTTTAAATTTACAAGACCCTTCATTATTTGAACCTGCTAATCAAGATTTATTACAAGAAGCAGTTTTAAATAGCTACATGGATGCTTTAATAGAAACCGCAGCCCAAGGAGCAAGAGATAAAAAGCCAGCAAGAGGAAGAGGTAGCGGAGGTTTTAGTGGTGCTTTGCAAGATGAAATAAATCTATCTGGACCTATAGTAGAAGAAGCAATGAAGTTTTCTAACTTAGGAGGATTAGCTGACGAAGGTGATAAAGCTACAGCTATTGCTAGATATATAAACAGCACAAATCTATCTTCTAAGTCAATGCCTTACATTTCAAGAGCTGAGTTCTTTGAAGATTATATGGATGTAATGGATTTTGATGATGACGAAGTTGCGGAAGCTGAAAAAGAATTTGCAAAAGAATATGGTAATTTTCAAATATTTAAATATAACGGACAAAATCCTGGGCAGTCAAGAGGTATTAATGTAAATATTAATGATCCTCAATCTTTATATAAGTTTTATTTACAAAATTCAAACTTAGGAAGTAAAGCTGCAAATTATCATTTAGGTAATTGGGATAGATACAGTGGATCTACAAATAAGAAACAAGAAACTAAGAAGGAAGAATCAAGTACAGGTAACTTCGGTTAAATCAAATTTTATGGAAGACGAAATATTAAAAAACATATGGGATGTATTATCTTCAAAAGGTAAAACAAATTCCGATTTTGACGCGTGGAAAAACAATGTGTATAGCAATGATGAAGTTCAAACTAATGTATACGGTTATTTAAAAGATAATGGGTATACAAATAGTGAATTTAGTGATTGGAAAGCAAACGTTTTACCAGTAAAGACAAACGACTCTGCAAGTGCGGATCCAGCTGTGGAGTCACAAAGCGATACGGGATCCAAATCGGCAAGTGGTTCTTCGGCTTCTCGAGACGCTAGTGATTTTAAAAATACTCAAGAAAAAGCAACCGCAATTGAAAGAGCATTTGGTAAAAATGAATTTACTGATTTTGTAGGAGATATATACAGAGCATGGGATGCTGGAACTGAAGCTGGTGGATCTGTTGACGAAGCGTTTGATGTTTATAAAGGAAAAGATTCCACAGATAAAGAACTGTATGCTTTTTTAGACAAAACAAGAAATATAGAAGAGAAGGGGCAAACAGACGAAATGATCGGTGTTTCTGAAAAAATGGCTGAGCTAAAAAAAGAAGGTTACAATGGTGTAAGCGCTTTTTTTGGGGCATGGTGGAATAATCCTACAGCTATGTTACAATATACCGTTATGTCTTTAAGTCAAATGGGAAGAGCTCTAGTAGATAGTGAAGAGGTAGCCGGTACAGCAGCAGCATCATCAGGGGCAGCAGCTTTAGCCGGAGGTGGAACAGGAGCAGCTTTAACCGCTTGGTCAGGACCAGGGGCTTTGTTTGGAGCAGCCGGTGGTGCGATAAGTGGAGCAATAGGTGGATTTTTTGGAGGATTATCTGGAGCTATGGAAACAGGTATGACTACAGCCGCTTTAATACAAGAAGAAGCTGTTAAAGATGGTTTAGACTGGGGTAATTTATCAGATAAAGAAAGATTTGATTATGTCAGAAAATTACAAAATGATACTGAAAAGTTTAATCAAATAAAAAGTAATGCTTTAGCAAGAGGTGTATCTATTGGAGCAATTGATGGTGTTGTTGGTGCAATATCTGGAGGTGTAGGTACAGCTGCTAGAACAACGGTGGCTGCTGGAAGTAGAAGTGCATTAGCTGGAGCTGCTAAAGTAGCATCAGTTGCTGCGTTAGAAACAACAGGAGGTATGCTTAGTGAAGTTGCTGGACAAGCAGCCGCAGGGCAAGAGTTTAATTTAGAAGAGATTCTTATTGAAGGATTTGCTGATAAAACATTTACAGGAATAAGTTTAGCTCAAGCAGCAACGCAAGGTACTCCTACATATATATTAAATGGACAAAAATTAAACGGAAAACAATTTTCAGATGCTCTTAAAATAATGAGTGATGAAGCTTATGTTTCTGCTGATATTAAAATAGAAAATTCACCTGCTGTTCAACAATTAGTAAATAATAGAAGACAAGATATTGCAGCAGACCAAAAAGTAGATAGTAGAATAAATGATATAAACGATAGGGCTACTGCTATAAAATTAACAAAAGAACAAAATAGTTTAAAAGGAAATCCAGAAGGAAACAAAACTAGATTAGATCAAATAAAAGCAGAACTTAACACTATTTCAGAAAAGTATGCTGACTCTGATGTTGATGTAACAATAGAACAAAGACAACAAGCTGTAGCAGAAGCTGTTGATAACAAGTTTGAATCTAATTTTAATAAAAACTATAAAGCAGCAAGCGAAGCGGGTAAAAAAATAGGTCTTAAAACTACAGTATATAAAACAGATACAGGTTATAAAAATGCAATACAAAAAGCTTTTGGAGAGCTACCAAAAGGTTGGGATACTAGTGAAGGTGTGTTTGCAGGTAACGGAAAGTTATTTATAAATAAAGCACAAGCTAAACGTAGCATAGACATATCTACAGGAAATACAGGAGCTATATCGGTTGCAAGTCATGAAGTACTGCATCCTATATTCAATGCTTTAATTGGCGATGCTAAAACCCAAGGTGAATTTGTTCAGCAGTTTAGAAAACGAATGACTAGTAAACAAAAAGCTTATGTAGACTCGCAAATAAAAAAGAGAGGTTATGGTCAAGCACTTACTGGTATAGAGTTAATGAACATTTTTTCCGATGGTATAATAAAAAATGAAATAACCTACGATCAAACATTTTTTGAAAAGCTAGGTGAAAGCATTATAAGATTATTCAAAGGAGAAGGCTTTGACAAACTGTCTTTTGATAACGGTAAGGACGTATACAATTTTCTTAAAGAATATAACACAAGTATAAAAGAGGGTAAGCTAAGTGATAAAGCAATTACTACTATAAAAGAAGCTGAAACTAAAAAGAAAACTAAAGTTGCTGAAGCTAAAATATTAAAAGAAGAACAGTTTTCAAAAACATTAACACCTGAACAAAATACAGAATTTGCAGGAGATATAGCTACTATAAAAGAGTTAGCATCAGAAAATGCAGCATTAGCTAAAAAGTTTGGCAAAGAACCGATTAAAGGCCCTAAGCAAGCTAGGTTAGAACAAAAAGTATTAGCAGGTATTAAAACTTTAGTAGACAAAATTATAACAAACAGAACTAAAGCATTATACGATCCTATTGCAGATGATGCAAAAAGAAACGTGTCAAGGCAGGAATTTAAAGATTCAATGCGAGTAGATCTTGAAACAATGGCTTTAAATGAATATAATGGTTCACAGGAATTAGAAAAATTTATTGTAAGCAGAGGATATTTAAGAGCAAATAATTTAGCTAAAAGATTAGGTATTGAATCGAAAGAAGATGGAGGTATAAAAGCTGATGTAGATTCTGCTAAAAACATAACTAATACAAAAGACGAACAAACAATTGATCGTAGTGGCTCAGTAGAGCGTGGTCAGGCCACGTTTGATCAACTTGATATCGTAGATGATAAGTTAATATCAGAAATAGAATCAGAGCTCTCTAAGGAGCTTAAATTGCGTGCTAGAAAAGGTACGCTTTCTCAAATGGTTTCTGTTAAAAAAGGTAGAGAAACTTATTTTGTATCCTGGTTAGAAGATTTTGTAGATAAAAAATTATTTAAAAAGATATTAAAGAAGTGGGGAGCAATTGGCGAATCAAAAGGCGTTACTGTTATACCTCCTGGTTATATAGATTTTTTAAATAGCAAAAAAGCTTTTGATATTGTTACCAAAGCTTTACCTATAAGAACTATAAAGAAAAGTTACGCTAAGCTTTTTAAAATAGAAAAGGTTGGTAGAGAGTTAACACCTGAAGGTAATCCAATATATAAAATTGCACCAATAGAGAAAAAAACATTTCTTCAGTACTTTTTAGACGGTAAGAAAAATACTATATTAGAAAGACAAAAGCAATTAGCTAGAGAAATTATAACACCTGTAACTAAAGAGATTGTAGCTAACTATACTAATGAAGAAAACATATCAAGCCTTGAAGAAATACAAGAGCTTGCTCCACAAGATGCTATTGATGTAGCTAACAAAATAGTTATTGAAGCACAGCTTAATGATCTAGAGTCTAAAATAGATAGATATAAAGGAGAGAAAGAAGGATTTGACATAATACAATTTTCTATTACTAGGAAAGATTTAAAACAAATAAATGAGGCTAGTAAAACAGAATTAGATTCAGCTGAGTTTATTAAGTTTCCAAAAAGAATACGAGACTTTATACATTATTTACATGATAAAGGTGTTATTACTGGTAATTCTTTTGGAGGACTTATATATGAAGAGTTCATAGTAAAAACAATAAAGTCTGCAGCAAGAAAAATACCGGGGTTAAAAGTTATTTCAAATAGGGGTGCAGGTTATAATAGTCAAATTCCTGATATAAGTTTACAGATTGAAAAAGATAATATTAAATCAAAAGTTCTTATTGAAGTTAAGAAAAATAGAAATGTTCGATTTGGACAAGTAACTTTAGGATTAGAAAACGGCGAAATAATAATAAGAAAAAAAGGTAAAGCTATTGATCCATCTACAATACCAGGTGGTTTAAATTTAGTTAATAAAGCCTCTGAGGGTAAAGAATTCTTAAACAATATATTATCTTTAATAAATAAAGAAGAGAGCACTAATTTTAAAAATTTCCCACTAGGTACTTCTATATCGAAAGAAACATATCAAAAAGTAACAGAGTCTAAAGATTATAAAGACTTTGTTAACTTAACAGAGGAGCTTAATCAAGAAAGAGTTGCTGCTCATTATAATGCCAAAGGAGTATACTATATACAAATTGGAGGTAAAGGTCTTTATTATATGGGTAAAGATATATTAAATACAGGAGTGCCTGAGCTTAGTACTGCTTTTAAAGGATCCATGCGCTTTAAAAAACAAACTACCGTAAATGGTAGAAACAGTATAAGTATTGTATCAGAACCTAAAATGAAAGGCAAGCTTAATAAATCTAATATAAATTTAGAAAACAAAGAAGGTTCAACTGAACTTTACAATTCAATACAGTTTTCTAAAACATTAAATAAAGATTTTAATAATATTATAGAGGAAGCAACAAAAGGCACCAAGTCAAGAATTAACACTAATACAGTGCCGGTATATCACGGTGGTGAAATAAATTCTATTAAGGATATTAATGGTTTTATTTATTTTTCAGATGATAAAGCACAAGCACAAGAATACGCAAAAGGTAATTACGGAGACGTAAAAAACTTTACTTTAAAAGAAAGTGATATTGTGCCGGAAGCAGATGTTTTTAAAGTTATAAGAGAATTAAATATAGAACCTAATAGTGAAGCGAAAAAAGAAGGTTGGACTGTAGATGATTCTAGGCTGTATGAATTAATTGATGATAGATTTGAGCAAGCATTTACTAAAGTTGATATGAAAAAGTTAAAGGCCGGCCTTAAAAAGAAAGGTATTAAAGCTTCAAGATTTACTGATTCAGATATGAAAACAGGTAAAGACATTGAAAACATTGTAGTATTTGATAAATCTATTATACAATTTTCTAAAAAAATTGATCAAGATTTTAATAACATTATAGAAGGAGCCACTGGAATAGAAAGTTTTAAAAGATTCTCTGAGGCTAAAGGTAAAGTTAGAGGCAGAGACAAAGGAAAATATAAGTTTTTTATTCCTCCATCTGCAGATGATTTTGCTGGTTTAGTTAGTAGACTTTTAGGTAAAGGAGAACAAGGTAATTTAAATGCTGAATGGTTTAAAAAGAATTTATTTAATCCGTTCGCGAAAGGTATTAGGGATTTTGAAACTTACAAAGAACAAACCACTCACATGGTTAAAGCTCTTAAAAAACGTATTAAAAACGTACCTAACGGGTTAAATAAAGTAAATGAAACAGGATTTACTAATGAAGCAGCAGTAAGAGTTTATCTTTGGGCTAAAAACGGTTATGATATTTCTGGGCTATCTAGAACTGATCAAAAAGATTTAATAAAATTAATAAACGAGAATAAAGTTTTAAAGAAGTTTGCTGAAGAATTAAATGACACGTTTAATGGTTATCCAGAACCTAACAATGACTGGCTAGCTGGAACTGTTACTACGGATATAATAAACATGGTTAACACTACTAAGCGTGCAGAGTTTTTAGAAGCTTGGCAAGAAAAAGCAGATATTATATTTTCTAAGGAAAATATGAATAAGCTTAGGGCTGCTTATGGTGATAATTATGTTGAAGCATTACAAGATATGCTTTACAGAATGAAAACCGGTAGAAACAGACCATCAGGAGCTAACAAGCTTACAAATAAGTTTATGAACTGGGTTAATGATTCTGTAGGTACAATTATGTTCTTTAATACTAGATCAGCTTTACTGCAAACATTATCTATTGCAAACTTTATTAATTGGGGTGATAATAACCCAGCTAAAGCAGCAATGGCTTTTGCAAATCAAAAACAATTCTGGGCTGATTTTTCAATGCTCTTTAACTCTAACTTCTTAAAACAAAGACGTTCTGGTTTAAAGAATGATGTTAACGCTGATGATATTGCAAACGCAGCAGAATCTGCTACTAATAAATCGAAGGCAGTGTTATCATCTATATTGAAAATGGGGTTCTTACCTACGCAAATAGCAGATAGTTTTGCTATTGCGATGGGTGGTGCTTCTTTTATTAGAAATAGAATAAATAAATATGTTTCAGAAGGTATGGACACTAAAGCAGCTGAAGAGCAAGCTTTCTTAGATTTCCAAGAAGTAGCTGAAGAAACACAACAATCGTCTAGACCTGATAGAATATCTCAACAGCAAGCAAGTCCATTAGGACGTATTATATTAGCTTTTGCAAACACTCCTATGCAATATATGAGATTAACTAAGAAAGCCTTTTTAGATCTTGTAAATAAGCGTGGAGATGCTAAAACTAATATTTCTAGAATAGTGTATTATACTTTTGTGCAAAACATTATATTCTCAGCTTTGCAGTCTGCTTTATTCGCTTCTATGTTTGATGATGATGATGAAGAAGCTATAAATAATAAACAAATAAGAGTAGCAAATTCTATGCTTGATTCTATTCTTAGAGGTGTAGGTATTTATGGAGCTATAGCAGCTACCGGTAAAAATATAGTTTTAGAAATTGACAAGCAAGCAAAAAAAGGCCGTCCTGATTTTACTCAAGCAGCTATTAGATCATTAGACTTATCACCACCATTATCATCTAAGGTTAGAAAATTAATGAGTGCAGGTAGAGCTTTTAGCTATAGTAATGTTAGAGATAAAATGACGGGGTATGGATTAGATAATCCCGCTTTTTACGCAGGAGGTCAAATTGTATCTGCTTTAACTAACGTACCTTTAGATAGAGCTGTAAAGAAAGCTGATAACATCAGAGTAGCTGTAGATAATGATACTAAGTTATGGCAATCAATAGCATTACTATTAGGATATAGCCAATGGGATTTAGGGTTAGTTGAAACATCCGCTAACAAGAAAAAATCTGCATGGGGTAAAATATCTAAATGGAAAAAAAATAATAGTTGGAAAAAAGAATGGAAATCTAAAAACAAATAAAAATGAGTGATTTGAAATTATACATTATAAATGGTAGTACATTAGGTGTAACCACACTAGCACCTATAGAAGACTGGCTAAAGATAATATTGCTGGTTGTAACTATAGGTTATACAATATCTAAATGGTCAAAAGTGAATGAGGACGATTAATAAAATAATAATACATTGCTCCGCAACACAAGAAGGAAGAGACTTAGATGCCGCTGAAATAAATCGCTGGCATTTAAAAAGAGGCTGGAATGGTATAGGTTATCATTATGTGGTATTACTAGACGGAACTATAGAATATGGTCGTAGTATATATAAGCAAGGCGCCCACGTTAAAGGTGAAAATGAAGGATCTATAGGTATTTGTTATATTGGAGGTGTTGAATCTGAACGTGGCTCTAACGGCAAATGGATTGCTAAAGACACTAGAACACCTGAACAAAAAGAAAGCTTATTACTACTTATCAAAACATTAAAAAAAATGCACCCAACCGCAACAATACACGGTCATAACGAGTTTGCAAATAAATCTTGTCCGTGCTTTGATGCTTATAATGAATATTGTAATATATAAAACATGTATAGCATATGAGAACAAAAGGAACAGGCCCACAAGGGTTAGGAGTAAAAGGTAATAACGGATACAAAATAGGATCTGAAGATTCACCTACAAAAAAGAAAGACGCTTGCTACAGTAAAGTAAAAAGCAGATACAAAAAATGGCCATCAGCTTATGCTAGTGGAGCATTAGTTAAATGCAGAAAAGTAGGAGCAGCTAATTGGGGTAACAAATCAAAATAGTATGAGCGCACCTTTTAAAATGAACTCACCATTTAAAAATTTAAATAGATGGTTTAAAGAAGAGTGGAAAACACCTAAAGGTAATAAAGATTATACTAAAGGTGAAAATACTTTTAGGCCAACTAAAAAGATTTCAAAAGATACACCGGCTACCTGGAATGAATTAACACCTGCTCAGAAAGCAAGAGGTCAAAAAGAAAAAAATACTAAAGGTAGAGTAAGTAAATATAAAAAATAAAAAGGGCACCATCTCTAGCACCCTTTCTACAACTAACTAACTAACTAACTAACCAAAAGTTATTATACTATCTAAATAGTTATAACTTTTATCCATCACAAGCTAAGCAATCTTCACTCATTGCTGTAGCTGCTATATCTCCACGCAAAACACTTTCTGTTCTTGTGTAGTATAATGTTTTAACACCATTTTTCCAGGCTTCCATATGAACTCTATTAAGCCATTTAGGTGTTGCTTCACTTGGAAAAGCTAAATTCAAACTTACTGACTGATCTACATATTGCTGTCTCAGCCCAGCTTGATTAACTAATTCTAGTTGATTTATTTCTTTAAAAGTTTTAAAAACTTCTTTAGCTGGAATGCCATGACCCATAGTAATATTATCCAAAGCATCAATATCTTGTACACTACCTCCGTCAGCCAAGATTTTATCCCATATTTCATTTGTATTAATTTTATGCTTTCTTAATAGTTTAACCAGTGTAGGATTCTTTCTTATGAAAGTACCTTTAGCTGATTGTTCTGTAAACACATTAGCAGCCCATGGTTCTATTCCGGGTGAAACATTTCCACTGAGCTTGCTATTGCTAACAGTGGGAGCAACAGCACGCAAGTGAGTATTGCGCATGCCAGTACCAGCACACCACAAAGGCTCCCCATAAATTTCAGCAAGAGCCATAGAGCCTCGTTCACTTTCAATTTTAATTTGGCTGAATATTTTCCTAGTTTCAAACTGAGCAAGTAAACCTTCAAAAGGAATACCTTTGTCTTGGAGATAGGTGTGCCACCCGAGGACACCCAACCCAAGAGCTCTTCCTTTCTGAGCACTACGAATGGCATTTTCAAAACCTCTAAGTCCTTTTGCTCTTTGAATAAATTCCTCCATAACGCCATCAAGAAACCACGTGGCGTCGTATATAAGATTAGTATCCTTCCACTCTTCATATTTTGCTAAATTTAATGATGATAAACAACATACAAAACTATGATTTTCATCTGTGTGTAATGTAATCTCAGAACATATGTTTGTCATATGTACTTTTAATCCATTTTCTTTGTATGCTGCTGGATTTGATTTATTAACGTTTCCTTTAAACATAATATACGGCTCGCCAGTTGCTTTTCGCTTTCTAAGCAATTTACTCCACTTAGATCTTGCTGTTGCATCTCCTTGTTCAAGCTTTCGCATAAATTTATCACCAACAATTGCGCACTGATGTAAGTTAAGCGATTGTCTGTTAACGTCTCCTTTAGGCTCTCGTATTTCAAGCCACTGTTCAAAATCGTCATGATCAATGTTGATGTTGACGCTTGCAGCGCCACGTCTAACCGATCCTTGATTTGTTGCAAGAATTGTTGAATCGTATATCTTGCAGAAGGGTACGACTCCGTCTGATGTTCCATTACCTGTAATTTTAGCGCCAGCGGGTCTTATTTGATTTATACCGATGCCAACTCCACCGCCGTGCTTAGCGAGTAGCATCATCTCTAAATTTTTCT
>Ga0098055_1000226_pt1 | contig 36676 bp, 38 predicted proteins | sample 17_taG_FD_75107 | JGI IMG/M metagenome (GOLD analysis project Ga0098055, IMG submission 75107) | Marine viral communities from the Subarctic Pacific Ocean - 17_ETSP_OMZ_AT15314 metaG | ecosystem: Environmental > Aquatic > Marine > Oceanic | place: Pacific Ocean | collected 2015-01-18 | reverse complement strand
TTGAACCTAACTCAACTGCTGCTGCAAAAGTTAAACTACAAGTTGCTGTTCCTTGTCCTGCTCGTGCAGTTTCATCATCTTGGGCAATTCCCTGAACTGAACGTAAAGGAAATTCTCCACTAATAGGATTAGCATCATTATTTCTTAAATAAGCAAACCACTCTCCTTCTTTCTTTTCAAAAAAGTTTGCACCTGTAACACTATTCCCATCTATAGTACCTGTTGTTTGTATGTCTGAAGTTAAAGTACACGACCAACTATCATCAGATTGAATACCTATAGTTTTAAATATTTTATTTTCTAATGGAGATTCATTAAATACACTTCTTATTTCTGAATCATAACGAACACCATAATATTCATTTCTCTGAACTGTACTATCATTATGTTGATATAATTTACCATTTTTAAATGAATATAAAAACCCATTCATTCCCACTACTTGCTCGGGAATATACGAGTAAAAAGATGGAAACCCTTGAACTGATTCACTATATGTTATTGTTTGGTCATTAAACGCCATTTCTTTTTTTTTAATTATTTAACACGTATATATTGCTGTTATTATACTTTCATCACTTAATTGTATTGCTGTCGTTCCAGCTGAATCAGCTGCAATTTTAACCCATCCGCCCGCACTATATAATCTATTACCATATCCTGGAGATGTTGCGTCTGTATTTACCGCAAGGTCACCATTAGCATTTGCAAATATTTGGTCATTTACAGCAAAAGTAGTTCCTGAATTATGGTATATATTTATAGAGGTCGAAGCTGCACAAGCTAGAACATTGGTAGCATAAGTTAAGGCAGTAGCTGCCTTAGGAGTTAAACTAACTGGGCAAGCCACCGTATAAATATTATCTGGATAATCAGTACTGCTTAATAGATTATAAAATTCTATATCCACCCAATTTATCGTTGCACTTGTTTTAGGAAAAACTAAAGTACAAGTCGCTACCCCCAATCCTTGAGTCTTAATTTCACCTGCAGTTACTGCCACATATTGAGTGGTAGCAGGAATAGGAAGAAAAGTTCCAGTAGTTGAATTTAATTCAGCCACTTGATAATTTCCTGCACTTGGCGGTGTTCCAGAACTAGTTTTACCTAAGTAAACTGGTGTATCTAAATCATCAGGACTTACATCTCCCGATACACTAGAAACCCATTTATTATAAACCACTCCATTATAAGTTACCATCACACCTTTTGGCATATCTTTAACAACCCAGGTTATTACCACTGCCCCAGTAGTTGCACTAAAATAATGGGTAGCTTTAAATACCGAAGTAAATTGAGTTTTAAAAGTATAAGATGTAGTTCCACAAGGTACTCCACACGCACACGCTGTTGCAGGTTGAAGTGTGCTTAGTTTTTGTAGTCTCACAACCTCACCATCACTATAATATCCGTCTGTTGCAGGGGTGGTTTGAGTACTATTATCATATACTACACTAGCAGTTGATAAGGTGCTTCCATTTAAGTAATATGCAGTTGGAGTATTTAAACAACACGCAGCAAAAGTATCAGCATCTAAGTCAGCTGTTCCTACTTGATAACTCAAGTTAGTAGCCACTACACTTCGATAATCCCATATTAAATATAAATAAGTTGTGTTTGTAGTTCTAGCAAATTGTCCTCTATATAAAACACCTGCAGTTACCTCTTCTGTATTTGTAACGGTTGCTGCCGCTAATAAATTCGTAATATCAGTAGAGTTATTTTGATATAAAGTGTTACTTTCTAGCCAATAAAATTTATCGTTTGTGGCATCAAAAGTAAAGTTAGCAGGAGCTAATTGATTTGATTGTATTGTTACATAAGAATTGCTAGGAGGAAAGCCCGATAATCCGAGGGTAGCCGTAGCACTCATATATTGAGAGACGGTAGGAGCCTCCTCTCCTTCAGCAAAATCTATAAAATTAGAGGTGGTAGTAGAGGTATAGGTTGGATTAGTATAATACGGAACGGCAGGTTGTGGGTCAGCAAAAGTGTTCCAGTAAAATTGATTATAACTTGATGCAGAAGCCTCATCAGGATTAGTTAAACACACTTGGATTACGGTAAGGTCAGCTGTAGTAGGACAGGCTTGATTAATTGTCCAAGCTGCTATACCTGCCGACTGGGTAACGGTAATAGTAACCTTAGTGATAGTTGGTATGTCACGAATAACTGTAATAAATCCATCGGCAGTAACCGCACCACTTGATGCAGTAGCTGTATTTCCTGCACTATCTGTCCAAGAGGCTACAAATGTAGTTGTTCCTCCTTGAGTAGCTCCTGCATAATAATTCAATATTGCATTTCCAGCTACCGCGGTAAGGGTATAACAAAAAACTTGTGGTGTTCCTGCTTCTACTTCAAAATTTAGAGAGACCCCGCAAGAATAGCATTTAACCTCCGTAGGTAAAAGAGTGTGATTTATACTTAAAACATATTCATTCATATACGGGTCAAACCCTCCTATTTTTTGCATTTGAAATGAATCATTAAATAAATCCCTAAAATATCCTCTCATCCCTACTTCAGATATTACCCCTAATTGTTCGCTGTCTGCACTTGCTCCTTTAAGCTGTATAATAGCTCCTCGTTTAGCATCAGTAAAAAATTTATCTGCCCCCCATTCTGTAAAACTTTCAGGATTATTACTAATACCATATTTTTCTATTCTAGATATTTGTGTGCCTAATACTTCTGGTACTGAGGTAAGAGCACTACCCCCGCTAGCATCTGATAGTAAGTTTTTACCAGCTAATACATAAGATATTTTATCTTCTTGGAGACATAATACATCGGTTTTTCTGCCTGAAAGAACTTCAATTCCACCATAAGAATCTTCTAAAGCTTTAAAATTAATTAACCCTAAATTAAATTCGTTTAATTTATTAATATTGGACTCGTCATTATAGATGCCACTATAAGTTATATCTGCAAATCGATGCGCTCTTTTATAGATTTGCTCACTCGCTCCATAGGCTCGGTTTCCGAGATTCATAGATTTTCCTTCGATAGAATCCCTTATTTGATAACTTTCCACTCCATTCCCATACGAATAGCAATTAGAGGTATCTAAGGTAATAATAGCTGGTTGAGTTGCTGTTTGATTTTGGTCTCCAGTTGCAGTGCCTGACTCGTGGAAATTATTATTTATATCAAATGTTTGGTTGCCTTCAAAGTATACTCCAGGAGCCGCATCTGTAGGTTCTGATTCAAAAACTAATGTTCTTTCGCTTCTAAATATACTTACACGCATAGTAATACAACTTTTCCTATTGGAATTACCCCCGCACGCCTTACCACCTTGCACAAATAGCCCTAACAGATTACTCGTATTATCATCTTGTGCGGCATTATTAATTCTGAAAAACTTCAGATAAAAGTTTTTAACTGAATCAGCTGGTGTGTCGTAAATATCGCAAGCATCTAATAAGACACACAGGCTATCACTTGATGAAGTTTGATATCGTATACCTTCAACAAAATTTAATGTACCATCACTTCCTTGGTCTCCTACCGTCCACACTCCATCATCTAATAATGATTGTATATTATCCCCTACAAACCACTCATATACATTTGCGTAATTATTTTGTGATACTAACCCTTCTAAATCTAACTCATAAATTACTTGTTCACAAGCATTATCTCCATCAGCTGGCCCTTTTCTTTTAAATTCCATATACCAGTTTATTACACTTCCTTGCGGAACTGTTACATCTCTAAATTCTGGATTAGCATTAGTAGGGGTAGCCTCTCCTGTCGGCCAAGAAAACTCATAATAAGTTTTAGGGGATAGCGTGTTCACTGTGGAGCAATTCATCATTTGGTAGCCTGTTGAGCCTATATAGCAAAAATTCCCTGTTCTAATGTTACCAGGACTAAATAATCCGTCTATAGATACAGTGGCTGCCCAATTATCAGGGGTAACAGCCATATAAGCTCCAGCGGGAATATGTTCTTTTTCAGTTGTGCCCTCAATATCTATGTCAATAAAATCTTCGATTTGAACTTCTTTTTCTAAAACAGTAGTGTAGACACATCGAGACATTACACCATTACTATCTCTTTTAACTATTAATCTATCTCCCTTTTCTATTTTTTGTGAGTTTTCGCCCTCTAATAAACACCATACTCTTGTGGTTTTTGGGTCTTTAAAAAACAGATTAGTATATATAACATTATAACCACTTCGGTCAGGTTGAACGGCAAACTTATAAGTTTTTGCCCATTTAGGAGGATGCATTGTGGCAGGTATTTCTACTTTAATTTGGTTTTTACTATCCGCATTAGCACACGGCACAGCTACAGTATTATTAGAACTGACCAGAGGAGTAGAGCTTCGCTTATACTCATCCATATATATAATAGCCGTTTCATAGTTTCTATTACTATGAAGACTTGCAGGGTTAGCTAAGGCTTTAAAAGTAGGTTGGATTTGTGTAAATTTATAAAATTCCCATACTACTTGAGTAGCAGTAGCTTCCCCATCATATACACACGTATCTACATAGGCCATTGCCATTAACCCTATGCGTATATCGGATAAACCAAAAACCCCTGGCTGTACATTCAACACCGCGTGGGCGGTGGATTGAGGTACTGTGCCTCCTGTGCAACCAGTATCCAACACCGCGCTCCAGCATTTAGTTAAAGTACCTCCTGAAGCTCCTCCTAGATTATTAGGAAGAGCACAATTAAACTGGTCTGAAACACTAACCCCGTCCAAACATTCGTTTACTTCTTTAATAGTTAGAGGGGAGCCCATATAAGTTCTAAATTCCTCACTGGTAGCTAAATCATAAGCATTAGCATAATCTCTAGGTAATAAAAAACTTATTACTAAATCCGTGGTTGGAGTGGTATCAGTAGGGGGTGTAAACGCTCCAGAAATATCTCCTCCAAATTCTGCGTGTTCAAACTGCATATCTATATCTAACATTGCGCCTGCTTTTAATTCTAATGGTGTTCCTGTTGCTAATCCATCATCAGTTAAATATAATGAAAAAGCCGCATCATCTATACTCTCGAGAACAGCCGAGCCTGAAGTGCAGTCCACCTGAAAAACTTGTGCTATTTTAGTGGCTATTAAGATATTCTCATTAACTGGAGTTGCCACTAATGACGTGGTATAATTAAAATCAATAGGATTATCACTAGAATCAACCAAATCATATCCTTCATAATAATTTCCATACATCATTCTATTGCCCATTAAGGTTTGAGACTTGGCTAATAAGGGAACATTATCATATAATCTTAAAATTTCTGAGTCTGCTAAAAGGGTAAAGATTTTACTATTATCAAACATAATAGTTTCATTATTATTATCTCCTAATCCTAACTCTTCTTTATTAAAAGACTCAATAACTTTTATAATGTTATTATCCGCTTCTTTAAACAACACCTGTATTTCTGTAACCAAAGAGCTTCCTGTATTATAAGTGATATTTACTGCATTGTATTGATTTACCATTCCTTCATTTAAAGAGCTTTCTAAACTTAAATTAAAAGTCTTAGGGGTAAATGCAGGTTGAGTCCATTGTGAAGTAGCTGAATATTCATTGTTAGCGTATTTATATCTGTAAGCAAAACACACAAATCTTTCATCTAAATATGTTTCAGTAGCTGCTGTTCGTATTAAAGCTAGGGTAGGAGCAGTATTGGGTGGGCGTTTTATAACAAGCAAGTCTTCGGCTGAAAATTGGTCAATATTACCGTTAGGCTCCTGGTAGTTTTTATTTATATCTATAAATCTAGGGGGATTTCTATTGTCTGTAAAAAATAATAGATTATCTACTTTATTAATTCCATTAATTAAATATGTATCACTAAAATCTAACGTGGTGTTTTCCCCTCCTCCATCGTCAATACTTACCACGTGATATGTGAGAAATTGAGTAACCACATCATAAGATAATATCATATCTAATTTCTGAGTAGCACCTACCGATACATTATCTGCGTGAACAAACCAATAAATAGTTTCATTAGCACTATCCGCATAACTACCTAAACATTTAAAGGAGTGGGTGTCATTGGAACCCGTAGGATAGTAAGGAGTAACTAACAGCTTATTGCCTTTAGAATTTTCAACCGAACCAATTTCAGAATTTTCTGTCGAACCTAAGCGCACGTTTTCTGCGTGGATATACTCTCCGTTAGGAATAAGCCTTTCGTCTACAGACTTATTCATTCTACCGACAATAAAATTTCGTGTTGTTTTAGCCATTTTATTTAATCCACTTATCTTTACCTCTCATATTCATTAATAATCTGCCAGGATGAATATTACTCATTCTTATTTTAGCATTTCTTAATAAAGACGATTTATTTTTTCTAGCACGTGCAACTATATATTCTTGCACCCCTTGTTTACTATTTAAAATCGCATATTGTATATACGCATAAACATAGTCTTCAAAAAGCTTATTAACAGTTACCTCACTATCTACTCCACCCTCCATTCCATCGGAAATATATTCTACTATACATAATTCCTCTTTAATATTAGAACTAAATGTTATTACTCCATTTTTTTTATCTATATTAAAAGTCGGATTCGCATTTGCAGTCTCGGTGTTTAATCCATAGTGATTTGCTACAGGTAAATCAAAGTACCAGTATCCATTATAATTCCACCCGTATAATCCATCAAATGCCGCACCTTGGTTTAAATACATAGTTTTATCCGTTCCTTTTATACGGTCAAAATCTAGAGTAGAAAATTCTGGTCTTAACACATTTCCGTTTTCGTCAAATAATATATTTGAATCATTATCTTGTAAGTACGCAGATGAAGTGTTAATTTGAATGTTTTCAGTTAATGGTCTCAATACACCATCTTTAAATAAAGATATTCTAACCCAATTTACATAATCTTGAGGTAAAATAAATCTTAACTGTGCTCCTACATTTAATTCTAAAGCTTTTATTTCTTTAAAAGCATCATAATTTAATTCTTGAATTGCTCGTTTGGCGTGAAAAAGTATTTTATATCTTTCTTCATTATTAACTAAAGAGTGATTGCCATAATACATCAATAAAAAATTATTAACTATATCTGCTAAACTCACATACTGATAGGAGCCCCAATTTGCATCCGTTGGAGCAGTTCCTGAATTTGTGTAATATTGATAATCGTTTAAATAAGCCATTATTGTTCTGATGTATTTTCGTTAATTTCCGCTTGATTTGCATACTGCACTACAGCTGCTTCCCTAATTGATACACCTGCATATTGTAAAATCTTTACTACTAAATCAGTTTCATAATCAGCTGATAATTCAAAATCTTGATAAGAAGTTGAACTGCTGTCAAAAACTGGAGCACCACCAGTTATAGATAAATATGTCCATACTGGGTCGGCAGGGTATCTTATGTATTGAACTTGCATTTGATTCGCACCAGTAATAGTAGAGGGATATACCGTTAGCACTGAGGCTTCTGTTGTATATGCAGGATAAGTTGTGGTAGGAGCAGTTAGATTAGAATTAGTTAACATTGTAATTTTACTATGACTTACTCTTTCAGCTTCTCCTGTATAAGTAGTCCCTGCAGTATCATAACATAAAACTTTATTTATTAAATAATAATCTGCAGGCATTGTATATTGATTTGTTCCTACTTGAGGAGCACTTTGTGTAAGAGCAGCAGTAGTAGAAAATAAATCTATAACCTCTACAATTCCTTTAGCGATATCTGCATATCCACTTCCTGATTGTCTAACATTTTCTTTTACTATTTGATAATTATACTCATAAAACAAATCCTCAAATAAATCAAGTTGAGCCTGTTTAGCATATAAGTTAAAATCATTAGGAGGTATATATCCGTAGTTATTCTTATTTAATATTGCTAATACTGTATTTCTTACTGAATTAATCATTATAAAATCTTTCTACAAAGATAAGCAAAAAAAAAGAGGTTACTTTTTTTTAGCAACCTCTTAATTAGTTAGTGTAATAGGTGTTTAACTAAACACTGTAACTGCAATACTTGTAACTGTTTCGCCAGCTGGTAATACTACTGGAACAACTGCATTTTGCCAACTCGTTTGAGCAGCAGCAGTTAATGCCTCATTCATAGCTGTAACCATTGCAAACGTAGAGCCTGCTGTTACTAGTCCAAAGTGGTGTCCCCAAGCATTAACACTGTAAATTCTCATTGCTGTAGCACTTGTTCTTTCCACATATAAACCATCTCCCACAGGAACCAATTCCTTTCCTGCTCCTGTTGTAATTTCTAAATACTTTGCCATTTTTTCTATATTTTTAAATTAGTAAAAAAACTACCTCTCATAGGTAGTTACTATTAGCAAAGATAAGCAAAAAAAAAGAGAGTGCTATGAGCTCTCTCTTTCTTATAAAATATGTGCCTGCACCCGAATATTTACTTTAATTTTTCTAGCATTTTTAAAGTAGTAACTCCTTCATCAGTTTTAAAATATTGTGCTACAATAGCATTTTTATCTTCACCAAAAGGTACAGTCATCATTCTTTTCTTATTAGTCTTAGTGTTAAAGTGAACATTTTGTTTCTTCATCATTAACTTACCCTCATCAAAAAATGATTGAACTTTAGCTTGCAACTTCATTAATGGGTCATTCAGAATACTTAAAAACACTTCAGGTTCATTTTTAGCAAACACTAAAATATCTCTTTTTAATTCCGCTGTAGAAATTTTTGATACATCTCTACTGAATAGCACTCTTCCTACATTTTCCATTTGAGGAATTGATAAAGAGCGAGCTTCTACTAATGCATCTACTTGAGCACTTAATATGTCCACCTCTACGCCTGCATCTCTTTCTGTATTTACTTTACGAAATACCTTATCGTAACCAGGATGAAATTCTAAAAATTGTTGAAGCATAGGGTTTGTAGCTGGTACATTTAACATACCATCTTCAAAAATTATGGGCTCCAAAACTTTATTCCCATCTTGTTCGTCTACAAAAATTGATTTTTGATTTTTAGCGTAACAAAGTTCTCTATTGATTTGTTGTTCCTCATCCCAATACAGTAGTGTATTTCTTTTATTATGATGAGTCGCTAACATAAAAGCTAACGGAGATTTTCCGTTTGTTAAGACATACGTCTCGTTTTTTAATATTTTCTTTTTCATTTTATTTAAATTTAATTAGATTAAAAAAAAGGGAGGAGGATTAACTCCTCCCCTTAGTTATTTACTCTTCTTATGATTTGAATAAGAAGAAGTTATTTGCACCTAAAGTACATACACATCTTTCAGATAAGAAGTTGACGTTCATTACGTCATCACCGCTTGTTGCAGCTCCTCCTGCTCCACCAGTTATCCACGTTTTATATCTTCTATCTTCAGTTTCTGAAGCTCTATATCTAACGTGTAAAAATGGTCTCTTAGCATTTTTACCTAAAATTTGGTCATATACAGTAGTTGAACCTGCTGGTACCATTAAGCCATTAATAGCTCCACCAACAAGTCCACCTCTCATTGTAGGGTCATTTAGATATTTCCAGTCTGACTTATAGAAGTCGTAACCTCTTCTAAATCCTCTGAATCCTAAATTTAAAGCCATCTCTTCGTCATTATCAAATAATCCGTAAGATGAACCTCCACCACCATAAGAGTTTTGTGAAGCCAACATATCGTCAACATCAAATCCAAAAGCTCTGTTTAAGAAAATTACATTTTCTTCAATAGAACCTTGCTTATCTAATCTTTCGATAATTAAGTCAAATTCACTTAATGCAACTGGATTACCTCCAGACCATACATTTCCTCTTGTTCCAACTACGTGGAAGATACCTTCAGTACCTTTGTTACCCACGGGTGCTGCTGCTGCAATCGCCCCTGAAGCTGCTTCTGCTGGAACTGCTTCCACCATTGCTGTTTCTAGGTAGTCGTCAAAACGTAATCTTGTATCGTGTTCTGATTTTAAATACCATAGGTATCCATTTGCACCATCTTCTCCGCTTACTTCAATCCATCCGATTTGAGCCATATCTGAACCATTTACTCTATAAGTATCTTTTAAGATAATTGGAGAGTTGTTAAAGATAGAGTCATCAGAAATTAAAGTTTCAGCCATAGATGCTTGTCCTTTTGCAAATTCAGAACCATATACAAACACTGAACAAGCCACGGCTGCTGCCATAGTTTGACCTCCAGCTTCGTAATAAGCTACATCAAATGTTCTGTTAGCATAATTAACGCCTGTAACAATTGCTTTATTGCTTAATGTAGAACCTGCTGTTTCATCAGATATCATAACTGTTTGACCAATTCTTATCGCAATTCCTCCTGCTGCTCCAGTTTGTGGCTGTGTAGCTGGGTCTATTTGCGCTGCTGGAACTGTCCAAGTAGCTGTATCTTGAGCTGCTGCTTGAGCTGAAGTTACCCCTGTATATTTAGTGTGTAATCTACCTTGCTCTGCCCAGATAATTTTATCCGAGTTAGAAGGCATTTCAGCACCTACCATTCTTAAGAATGAAGATACTGTTCTGTTTCCGTAACGCTCAAATTCCTTTTCATAAGTATCGGGTAGATAAGTACTCAAGAAATCAAAGCTGCTAATGTAATTGGTAGCTGTTGTAATCTGCTGCGCACTAGGCTGCAACTGATAATTTAACAAGCCACCTGTTTCAATACTTCCTGCCATAATTTCAAATTTTTTTTATTTATTATTATTTTTTTATTCGCAAACTTTTAATCTGTAATCTGTTTCCAGAATCTGGATTAAGAGTTCTCATTTTTATTCCTCCTTTTGAAACAACTTCTGGGGTACTGCGTAAGTTCATCTTAATATTTTTAGTCTTACGAGCGTCCGTTTCAATTGCTTCAGCTTTCCCTTGTTCATAAAAGAACTGGGCAAACTTTTCAGGATTCATCGCTAATGATAACGCTTTATGATATCCTTGTGCATCTTCAATTAAACCATCTTTATCTAAATATTTTTGAACAAAGTTCATAATATTTCCTTGAGATTTTTTTAATTCTGATGTTTCACCAGGATTATACGTTACGCTATTTTCACCTATCTTAAACTCAAAACCTTTGAATTCATTGGAAAACACCTCATCTGTCTTTTTCGCAAACCAGTCATACTTTCGTTGTTGCTGTTCCGTCTGCGTCTTAGCATCATCAACATATTGCCTATACTCTTCTAATTGCTTTTTAGTTTCTTCAGATACAACATCCTGTCTTGACTCAAGTGGTTGTCGGTACTTATCTTTCTGTTCATTAAAAAACTTTTTAGCTTTGACAATTTTTCTTTTCTTTGCTAGCTTTTTCTTTTTTATAGTTGATTCATCGTCTATATCTGTATCAAAAGTGTAATCATCCATTAAGGCTTCTACATCTTCTTCATCAATAGCTTCTTCACTTGCTAAAAAATATTCAGCTAACAAAACTTCAGGATTCATTTCATCAAAATCGCGATTCAGTTTTACGTAATCATCAATTCCTCTTCCTGTATCCTTTTTATATTTAAAATACGCTGCGACATCTTCAGGAAGTTCTTCCTTCTCTTCTCGCTTAGCCATTAAATCATCAAATGATTCAATTGGCTTGTCGTATCTATTTCTTATATATTCAAGAACATCTTTTTCTTGTAGCTCAACTGGAGCTTCTGGTGCTGCGTCTCCTTTTACTTCTTCACTAGTAGTGGAAACCTCATTTACTTGTTCTTGAACTGGTTGTTCATTATTTTGTGCTTCGTTTTCTTTTAGTAGTTTTTCTTCTACTTGTGCTACAGATTTTTGTTCTGCAGACACTTCTTTTAATTTTAATTCCATTTGATTTTAATTTTTACAAAGTTAATAATTTAATTATTGTTTATTTTAGGTCTATCTAGGTTCAAATTCTGCTAAGTCAAATCCATCTAAACTATCTTCATTAGACTCAAATTTTTGAGGAGGTAAGTTGTTCCTTCTCTGATTTATAAGTCTAGATTGTTCAGTATTAGCTTGACTAATTCTATCAGCTTTAGATTTTTCTCTTTGTAGCTCTCTATCTTTTAATCCTCTTTCACTTATATCTCGGAGCTGTTGATTATATCCAAACTCCTTATCCATAAGAGTTCCTTTAAGTTGAGCTTCGGCATTTAATCTTTCAATTTCAAAAGCTATCTTAGCTTGTTCTAATTGTATCTTAGCTTGACTTTCTGCTTGTATTTTTTGCATAGAAGTTTGTGTAGCCATCTGTTGAGATTGCATTTGTATCTGCCCTTGCTGCTGTTGTTTTTGCATTTCAAATTGCCTATCAGCTTCTTCTTTAGCTTTACGTTTCATTTTAAGTAACTGATTAGCAAGTTTAAGATTATGAATTTCTCTTATATCAATTGCATCTTCTAAATTAATATCTCCTTTTTGTAACGCCATTTGAATATTAGCTTCAAGCTGGGCTTTTTCTTCCGCATCTGGAGTAATTTCAATAAATATACCAAAATCATAAATATATAAATCATTCATTTCTTGTAAGATAGAAACATTGTATTTTCCTATTTGGTTAGCAAATTCATCTTTAAACTCTGCATATTCTAATATATCAGCCATTCTATAAGATAAACCTTCAGCTAAAGTTCTATACATATATAATGAGCCATCTAAAATATGGCGCGTTGCTGTATTGGAATTTAATGCAGCTATTTTTTGAATCCCTACCAAAGCATTAGAATCTGGTTTATTCCCGTCTTTTGCTTCACTTAACCCTGTTACTTGACGAATCATATTTATATAATTATTCATATTCGTAATTAACATTTGAGTTTTACTAGCTCCTGAATTAGAGGTTAATTGTTGAATTGGAATTTTACCTTGATTATAATCTCCTTCTTGAGTATAACTTCTACCCACCACACTACCTGTTTGGAAATAAAGTCTTAAGGCATCTTCTGGATTATAAGCGTTACCTGTTCCTAAATCTACTTCATTTAATCCATCTGCATCTATATACACCCCATCAGGTACAGTTCTAGATATTACTTGTTGTAGTTTTAAATGAGTTAATTGAATCAAGTCTGCAAAAGGAATCATACGTTTAGTTAATGATTCAATTGCCCCTTTATACATACGGGGGGATGTAGCTACATAACTTGGTAAAGCAGATTGAGATGCGGATTTTGGTCTTACCATATTTTCCATTAACTCCCATTTTAACATTATGTTAGTTCCCATTACCATAATACCTTCATACCATACGTCAATAGTTTTAGTGATTTTAGTAAAATTGTTTTCTTCCATCATTTCTTCTGGAGGATTAAATGAATCATCTTTTTCTATTATTCGTGTAGCTCCATTTTCATTTACTTTCTTTTTGTAAACATATTTTTTAGTAGTCTTGTAGTTAAAATACATTAACGTACACGTGTCTCTATAAAATATATCATTTTCATAATACTGAGCTACATTAAAATAATCATACCACATTTGGCTGTACTGACTTATTTCTTCTAAATCTTCTTTGGTTAAAGACTGGTCAATTTTCATTAATTCCGTTATAGCTACCGTTTTAATTTCACCCCAATAAAAACAATCTTTATATTGTGGGTCTTCTGTATAACTATGAATTAAATTTGCAGGGTCAACATATTTTATTTCTACTCCTGCTCCAGGTAAGAATTCGTGTTTTGCGCAAGCTAATCCCAACACTGTTAAATCATAATCTAACCGCCTACGAATATCATCATAGTGGCTCATAGAGAATAAAGTATCAATTCCTTCTTCTTCGGCAATTTCAATTGCAGGTTTATAATTAAGCTGCATATATAATGAAAGCTCTTCATCTGAATTAGGTAAATCTTGAGGCGACATAGTAAACGGATTAGCTCCTGTCCCTTCTTGAATTACAGTTAATAATTCTTTCGAGACCATTTGAGCTTCTATCATATCCTGATATTTACTTCTTTTAGCTTGAGATATTGCATCTTGAGCATAGGCATTTACTTTAAACAAGCGGTCACTCATTCCATTTACCACTAAATCCACAAACTTCGGAATTATAGGAACAATACTCCAATCTAAATTTAGATAAGATAAATCTCCATCAACTGCTAACTCATTTTTATATTTGGCTATCGGCTGCTCTCCTCTCGCATACAACCTTAATCTGTTAAAGTCACGCCATCGACTATAATATCTACACGAACTTGAATCTTTTCTAAACCACTCATATTGAATAGCCTGTCCTATCATTAATCCATACTCGTCAGTTGCTTTTTCTGAATCGGAAACAAATTGACTTGGAAAACTAGTGTCAGATATATTTATATTAATATTTTTCATTTATTGTAATAATTCACTGTATATTCCTTTATTCGCATATCTTGCAAAGTTAATGCTTATTTTTGATTGTTTTTTAACAGGGGTGTAAAGATGTTTTTGGTTAGCCATTATAGCTAATCCCGAACTAATAGAAGCATCATATTTAGTTCTATTATTAATATCAAATTTTGCCCAATCTTCTAATGTCCTGTTAAAAAGCATATCTCCCATTTCATCTGCACTTCTAAACGAGCCTTGTAAATCTAATCCTACATATTTTTCAATATGAGACTCAATTGCAGCTGCGTGAGATTGCTTTACATCTTCGCTTGAATTAGGTATGCCCCCTAATTCTTTTTCGGTTTTAGATAATTTGTTGTATGTTTTGTCTGGACGATTTAAACTAAATCCTCTATATCCTCTGTTTTTAAAATGATATAATAAACGCGGCTTATTGTTTTCACAAAGCAATGGCATCCCATAAAATACACACGCCATTAATACATCTTCAAAAAATATTTCTGCTGTCTGAGGTCGAGCTACGTATTCTAAAAAGAAAGAGTTGCTTGGAGCTTTATCCATATTGAATTTAGTCATTCCGTGTAATGCTCCATTTGACCCTTTACCTCCTACTGTTCCTGAAATATCATAAGAGTCACACCCAAAAGACCCAATATGTTCGTTAGCAGGATATTTAACTCCATTCTTAGATAAAATTCTGTTACGTAATCCATATTCAGGAATCCACGTTAAATAAAATCTCCCTTTCAGGTTAGGAGTAAAAATTACTTCCGTATCTTTAACACCGTCTTTCCATCTAAAATTTCCTACAGAAATATGCTGCTCGGTAATCAATGAGTCATTATAATCTATCTGTTGATAGATTTTAGTTAAATTAAATAAAGACTGATTGCTTTCATCTCTAAACGCGTGAGCTTCAGTACGGGGAAATTGTCTATAAAATTCATTTAAAGCATTGGAGTCTAACTTCATAGAGTCGACTTCGTTTTGCCAATAATCAACCGAACTTATCTTAATGTATTCATTATCAATCCCTAACACTGGTTCTGTAACTTTTTCTAAAACTGGCATCCCATATTTATCTATAAAACCTTCCATATTCCATTCCATTGGTATAAACAAACTATATAAGCCACTTTTTGTTTGACCATTTGCATTTCTATTTGTAATATCAGAGTCTTCATATAATTTTTTAAAACTACTTCCTCCTTTACTTAAAGCATTTGAAGTGGAGCCCATCATACATTTTCCAATTATTTTACTTCCCAATCTTAAACAGGTTTTGGTTACTCTCCAGTTATTTAAAATATCATTAGGTTTAATCCATTTTCCACTTTCATCGTGTACTAATAATAATAATTTTTCTCCATCATAAGAATTGTCATCAGTATTTTTCCAGTCAATTGTAGTGTCTAGTCCATCCATTTCAAACTCATCTTGGAGGTGCATATTTTTTTTAGTAATCTTAGAAGCTGGAACTCTAAACGCTAATTCAGTTTTAGGTTTATCCATCCCATCTTGAATAGGTTTAAAAAAGAAAGGGTAATTATTAGTAATAGGAACTACTTTATCGGTAAACATTTTTTTAGCATCAGCTCCTGTTTTAGATAAAATACCTATACGAGAATCTTTAGAAATAGTTGCAATATTTGCACACTCTTCTGACCCCATAAAAGAAAATCCAGAACGCCTAATTTTTAAATAACAAATTCCAAAACTTCGTTTATCAGCTTTACACGCTTCCCAATAAATATAAAATAATCTATTAGCTTCTCTAAAATCAGGATATCCAACATCAATTTTAGTCCATTGCAAATACATATAATGAGACCCTGTTATATAGGTAGGTTCTCCATTATTCCAAAACCAGTGCCCTTTTTCTCTGCGTTCAAATTCTTCTTCAATATAATCAATCCATAAATTTTTAAAAGAAGTGGGCATCTCGTTCCAAAAAAATATACTAGGAAGTTTTGCTAAAGGTTTAGGGTAATCTTGTCTTACCCAAAATTGCTCTGATTTGTTTTTTGGTCGTTTACGACCATTTGAAGAATACAAAGGAAGTGCAATATCTAAACCACTTATGCTAATAATTTCTCCAATTTGCCCCGTCTTAGAAATAATAATAATGTCGTACTTTTCATTATATCCATAAAGCCAGCTCCTAGCTTTATTTTTTTTGCTTAGAACATTTTTAGGTACTATATTTGTTAATACAGTATATAATTTATTTTGACTTTCTTTCGGCAAACCCTTGTTTAGTATCAGTTTTTACAAATCCTTTTTCTGCTAATTCAATGTTTTCTTTTTCACTTTCAATTCTATTCAGAATTTCAAATGCATCAAATACTGCTAGTTTTTTTGTTGCTGCTGCGTTTTTTAATCTGTCTGCTGATAAGTCATCTTCAGGGTCGTGTTTAATTATATTTTCTTGAGCTACTTTAATTAACTCTTTAACTGCTTTCTCCCCCGCTGCGATAATCTTCAATTTTATGTTTTTGGAATCCATTTTTATTTCGATTATATTTAATTTTACGCTTTACTTCGCCTTGAAATTCTTTTCTCTTTTTATGTTTTTTTCTTCGCATTACACTAACGCTGTAATGCTTTGAGACATAATTCTATAAAGCTTTTCTCCGTCCACAATAAACTCATACTCAGTATCTGGCATATAGCTGACTTTATCTCCCACCTTTACGCCAAAATTTTTTAGTTCCTCATTAACATATTTCATTATTCCTACTAACGGCTCATACGGAGTGTTTTTATATATTATAGACTCTTCAGTGCGAATTGGTTTTACAAAACAATACTTATGGTGTGAGTGCCACTTTCCATTTTGTTTATATAAAAAAAACTGCTCAGGGTCTACAAAAAACACATTGTCTTTTAAAAAACTCCTACCACTCCTTTCTCGTCCTTTCATATCATAATAAAACTTAAATACATTATGATGAACTAATAAGGTATCACCTTTTTTTATTTTACCTTTATATCCGCGCGGAGTATTTATTACAATAGCTTCACGATTAGAAAACTTATGGTCTTCTTTAGATGTGCTTGTAATAATCTCTACATCCGAAATATTTTTTGTATTGTTATACCTTTTATTGTCTTTAGGTCTAACAATAAAATCAAATAAGGCTTGCATTAAAAGTGAATATTATATTCTATAGAAACAGGCATAGTGGCCGAAAAAGATTTCCATAAAACTATTTTATTATCTTGAATTATATAAATAAAGTAGAATTGCGTCCGTTCATCCCATTTAATTAAATGAATTTTATAATTATTATTTAAAACGTCTTGCCCTACTAAATAATGCATAGCACCTGATTTATAATCAGGCCCTACTGATAATTTTCTTATTTCCATTTCATTAGAATGATGAACCTACACTGAGAACTCTATAAAGTACATTTGCATATAAAACCCCATTTCCTTGTGTTGGGTTTGCAACAGCCTCTAAGGTAAGTGCGCTATTTTGAGCTATAACCTCAGTAACACTATTAGGTGTTTCGGGTTTAAAAACCGCATCTGTAGCAGAGTTTATAGTGGTACTGCTATTTGAAACACTTCCTAATTGCTCACTTCCTATTTTTATAGGTAATGCTCCTGTACCGAAATCATACACAGTTGTACCAGCGTCTAAATAAAACATAATACTTATCACATCAATTACTTTGGAAACCCCAGGTGCAGCAACTAAATCTACTGCTGTGTCGGCTAATGTTAAAAGTGAGGCTGATGCTATTGTAACTTTCGCTGTATTCGTATTAATACCGAAGAAAGCTTGCAATTGCTCAATAGAAGCATTTTTAGTTTGCAATGCATTTTCTTTGTCGGTTATAAGCACATAATCATCTTTATCAAGATTAGTGATTAAAGGATACGATGTTAGGTTACTTATTTTTGCCATATTACTTTACTTTTTCTAGAGCTTCTACCACATTTTCTTCTTCAGGATGAGAAACCTCTCCTGTCTGTAAGTTTATTCGGGCATTTTCCCCATAGGTTTTTGTTAAATCTTTTTCTAGTTCTGCAAACTCTGCCTGTATATCAGCTAATTTATCTATTTGATTTTTTTGTTCTACAGCTGCGTTAGCAATTGCTATTTTAACTGCATTAAAATTTTGATTAAGAGTTTGTAAATGTCCTAATTCTTCAGTTGTTACTTGTTGGGTATTTTTTTGTTCTGCCATTTTAATTATATTTAATTGTTATTAATTGTACAAAGATAAGTATTTTTTCATTAAGTTCTTATAAGGTTTTTTAACAAAGGAAAGTGTTATTCACTGCGCCAGAGATAACTCTAATTCCGCCAAGCGCAGTAGTTTTATAATATCCATCACTAAGAGAAGTAGTTCCCGCTGCATCTGAATAAACATTATCACCAGCTACTGGGGCAGTACCACTGCCATCGTGGTAATAAGTTGAACCGATAGATTGACCACATACTGCTTTTGAAGAAGTAGTCCCCACACTACTACTAAAAGAAGTTAATGAGACAGCATCTTTGTCATAACTATAAAATGAATTAGTTTCTACAGGAGTTGTGTTGGGTGGGTAAGAGGAACTAGCTGTGTTAATTGCTGGGTAAGATTGTCCTGAACCATAGGTATTTCCCCCCGCCACTAAATCTCTAATAGATATAGCTCCAGTTATGCTTCCTGAACCCCACGTCCCATACGCACATTCGCGTGCCATATTTAAAAAATCTAACGCTCCTGAAGCTGGTATAGCCATTATTTTTTATTTTTTAAAACTTCTATTTCGTTTTTTAATTCTTTAATAGATTCAATTAATAGAGGAACAAGTTTCCCATAATCAACTGTTAAATATTCGTCATCAGTATCATAAGAAATAGGCGCAATCTCAATCACCTCAGGCATAATCTTTTCTACCTCTTGCGCACTAACCCCTACTTGTCTTTCTTCATTATCAAATCCTAACTCGGCAGCTTTTTTGTTTTGTTTATAATAATATCCATTAAGTTGACATACCTTGTCTAATGCATTAGGAATAGTTCCTTCAAAGTCTTTTAGTCTTTCATCGGAATAATAGGCTATAATATTTCCTGTACATCTAATAGTATTACTTGTAGTAGATGTTGTCCCTACAGAGAGTCCTGAACCTGAAGGTACATAAAATCCACAACTTGTATATATTACACCTTCATCAAATGACATAGAACCATCTGCACCAAAACACTTTATTTTAGTAATAATATCTGAGCCATCAGCATTTATTTCAAATGTACCACCGTTGTCATACATTGAATAATCACCCTCAAAAACTAATTTATTATCTGTAGTGTTGTATGTTAGTCCTGACTCCCCACTAATAGCTGAAGTGCCTGTCCAATAAGCAAGTTGACCTGACGTAGCTGAACCTGTTACCGTTCCTGAATTAGTAGTATATCCCGAATCATTTGTCCATTGTGATATATTACCACTTTTATTTGTAAAAGTAGTTGTTGAAGAAGCTGTAACATCCCCTTGAGGAGCAGCGGCAACTAAATTAGTTACACTTACTTTTTTATTGGATAACCCACTTGCGTCATAAAGTAATAAGTAATCTCCACCCGCAGGTGTTGCTCCTAATGCGGTTTGACCACTAATATCAAGTCCTATATCTAATGTTCCGCTTGTAGTCCAACTTGAACTTCCTCCTAATGTAATACCTGCTTTATTTCCTGTGCTTTCAGTAAATGCAACCGAGGTTACAGTACCTGCAGTTGAAGAAGTACCTGCACCAATCGCTGTTCTAAAATCTGAAGCACTTAATGAGCTAACTGAGTTGTCAGCATTCATTCGTGGAAAAGTAACCGCACTAGGATTAGTAAGCGTAAAAAACGCTTGACCAACTGTAGTTCCACCCAAAGATGTTCTTCCATCAGCTGCAAGTAATCCTGTGGACTGCCCATTCCATTTAAATCTATCTGTGTATGCTGTATTCCATTCTGTTGAAGTTCCACCTGTTGCAGTTATAATTGTTGTTGTAATCCCTGCCGCAGTTGTCTCCAGTTTATTTGAACCTGCGTGATACAGAATAGAACCACCTCCAACAGAAAAAGATGCCATCAACGCAGCATCAGTTTCACTTCGTAGTTGTAGATTATTAGCAGCATCTATGTATAAATTTCCTGTGCCAATATCTCTTATATAACTATTATCTTCATCGTGATATATCTCTAAATCTCCAGGAGTTGTTATATCTCCAAAAGTAAGTTTTACATCATCATTGAAATTAACTCCTTTATAAAATCTTGTTAATACTGTACCACCATCTAAAGCAAAATATGTAGTAGAGCTTCCGCCAGAACCAGTGCTATCAGCAGCAAAATTCATATCCCCAGCAGCAGTATGTTGTCTAATCAACATATCTGTTCCATTGTGATATATATCAGAATTTCCACCCCCTGTACCCATCTTAATTTTAACATCATCATTGTAGGTAACATCTCCTGTCATAGTACCACCAGAAAGTGCTAAGTAAGGCCCACCTGTCGTGGCTCCTATATAAGACGCAAGATTAGCTCCTGTAACATACTTAACTATACCTGAATCAGACATAAGGAATTTATCTGTATCGCTACCAATGGCGTCTATAGTAGATAATGTTAAGGCATCTGCAATAACTGCTGAACCAGATGATAATGAGAAAACATCATTTGTTCCAAAAGATGAGCTTCTACTGATTTTAAATTTATTACTATCACTTTTATCAATACCAATGGCATAATCCATTGCACCTTGGGTTTCAAATGTTATTTTAGCATCATCCCCAGTAGCACTCCCTGCATTATGTATGTCTAAACTTACAGGGGCATCACCACCATCAAAATATATTTGAGTGTTTTGTTGATTTTGTATTGTAGTAGTAGCAGTTAACTTAAGTATATTACTTTCACCTCTTACGCTCGAATTTGCCCAACTAACAGCTTTATTGTTAGGCATATTTATTTTACCTGAACCTAAAGTTAAATCAGTTCCATCAAAAGTTAAATCACTATCCCCTTCAATTGTAGTAGCATCAGTCCATATAGCTATTTGATTATTAGCAGGTGTTCCTGTGTTTGACACATTCCCACTACCTGTACCTGCCCCTATATAGGATAATACCTCTGCACCTGTTGCAAATGATACCAAACCACCGTTAGACATTAAGAATTTATCAGTATCTGAGCCAACTGAAGGAATTGAATCAATATCTACATTCCCTGCAAAAGTTGCATTTTGTGAAGTGTCTATTGTTAAAGCTTTTGTTAAAGTTGTATTATTACCAGTTGCTAAATACATTCCTAAAGCACCTCCAGAACCTGCATCATAAACACCTATACTTGCGGCTGTATTTGAACCTTCGCTCCAGTTTATACCTCCCCCATAATAATTAGTAGTTGTAGGGACATTAAGCGTTATCACGTGTTCATCTGGTACATCTGGTAAAGTAGATTGATTAATTGCATTAGTTAGCCTTAAATAACTTGGAGCACTTATAATTCCTGCAAAAGTTGCAGCATCATCATCTCTATTTAATGTAATAACTGCACTACCAGAAGCACTATTGTTATGTCTTTTTATATAAAATTGATTATTAGCACCACTATATACTTGTGAAAAACCATATACAGTTCCTGCTTCCATTAGTTTAATGGTACTCTCTGAACCACCTGTAAGAATGTTTAATATTTTATCACTACCTGCTCCTGTTGAACCTATTGTTACATCTCCTGCAAAAGTGTTCGTGCCTGTTCCTGTTTGTGTAATTTTACCACCATAATCTATATCATCTCTAAAGGTTGCTGAACCACCATTTGACATATCTAAGGTTAAAGCTGTTATAGTAGAACCACCATCATTACCTTTAAATAATATATCTTTATCTTGTATTGATGAGTATAATGAAAGATTACTGCTATCACTTTTAAATTTACCATATTCAGTACCCGCTGAAAACAATCTTATATCATTTCCTCCTGCATCTAGAGTTATATCACTTCCCGAGTCTAATACTAAATCATCAACCGTTGCTATTGTTAAAAGACCTGCACCTGTTTCTGTAAAGGTTGCAGCATTTGAGCCATCTCCTGAGATTGATACAGAGCCTGTAACAACAGTATTACCAGAATCGTTAATTCTCAATCTTTCAGTGTAAGAGCCACCACCTACAAAAATCATTGAGCCAGCAAAACTACCGCCCACATATAAATCATCTGCCGATGTTAATTCTAATATAGTTCTTGCTGTACCAGAAGAGTCATCCCAGCGTAGTTCGACATTGTTCTGCATTGTAAGATTACCTGTTAATTCACCACCAGAAAGTGGTAAGTAAGGCCCACCTGTCGTGGCTCCTATATAAGACGCAAGATTAGCTCCCGTAACATATTTAACCTCACCAGAATCTGACATTAAGAATTTATCAGTATCAGACCCAACTTCAGAAATAGTACTTATAGTTTGTGTTCCTGTTACCTCTACTCCTCCAGAAGTTGTCTCGAATTTAGCTACATTATCGTAAAAGAGTTCTACTTTTCCATTTAAATTAAATCTTGCATATTTCTCGGTACCTGTTATACTACCTAATCTAATTTGACTATCAGCTTGTATATATAGATTACCAGTACCTTCTTCATTAATATAACTATTACCTGCATCGTGAAAGATTTTTAAATCTCTTGATGTACCAAAAGTTGCTTTTGAATTATCAGGCCAATTTGTAATTAAATCATCAGTTTCAGATTGACCTCCGTCTAAAAAGAAATATACAGCAGTACTTCCTGAACCGTTATCTGTTTCAAAAATAATATCTCCATTATCAGATTGATTTATTATTCTTAAATCATCGGTTTTGTTTAGAACATAACCTCCAATTCCAGAAACATAATACAATTTCATATCACCCCCAGAAAGATTTCCTAACTGTATTTGTGCAGAATCTGCTAAGGTAATATTATTAGTACTCATTGCAATATCAGCGGTCATATTTAACCCCGCCATATCTGAAGAAGCTGACGTGGTAATACCTCCAGCAATGTTTTGGGAATTGAGGAATTGTATAGCCATTTAATTAAAATTTATTACCCTGCCTTAATAACCATTACTTGAATAGTATCTTCTGCTTGAGAAGCACCACAAGTAATTGTCACAACAGAGGTTGATGTTCTTACAACATCGGTTATAACTGTTGCATCATCACTGGTTCGGTAACACTGAACAACAACATTTTTCGTTCCCAAACTATGGGTTACAGTCCAACTTGATGCGGCTCCTCCTTGAGGATATAAATCTGTAAAAGATGTAACAGCTGCAGTTGCTGCTGTTAAATTAGTAACTGAAACTTTTTTATTAGTTAATGCACTAGAATCATAAATCAGTAATGTGTCTGCTCCTTGCGGTGCTGCACCTAATGACGTTCGTCCCACAATATCTAATCCTACTACTGCTGCTTGTCCTTCTCCCGTAGCTCCAGAAACATTAATTCCTAATTCTGCACCCGAAGAAGATTCAGCTACCGTAGCTGTATAATTACCAGTTGTTTCGCTTCCTAAATCTACATTAGTTACAGTTACTGCACCTGCTCCACTTACTGCAAAGTTATCAGAACTAAAAGATGCTACACCGACTGTGGTAGTTGTGGCTAAAGTAACATTTTTGTTTACTTCTGTCCAATCATCTTCATCTACTGGATTGTCTTGATTAGAAATAATTAAATCTCCAATTTCTAATGGTACTGACCAGAAGGTTCCACCTGAACCACTTCCAGCTACAGTTACCACATAAGTCCATCCTTTTTCAGCCGAGCTGTTAGGGTCACCAGAAGCATCGTAACCTCCTTGGAATATTAAAGCTCCTGTTGTAGAACTATCTACATAGGCCTTTGAAGCTGCATCGGTAGAAGCACTTGGTGTTGTAGGTACTGTTACTTGACCGCCAAAACTTGATTGACCAGTTCCAGAAACTGTTAACTCACCTGCTATTGTAACATCATCAGGTAAACCTATTGTTATTGTTCCATTATTTCCTGTCGACTCTGTTATAGCTATCTCACTGCTTGTTCCAGAAAAAGTAACTGAATCAGCTACTCCTGAACCAGAACCACCCGCTGTTAAGTTTATAATTGCAGTATTTGCTGCTCCTGCGGCAACTGGTAATGTATAAGTTGTATCAGTTTCAGTTTGAGAATTTGTTATAGTAACAGCTCCTGTCGAACCACTAATACTTATTCCTGTTCCTGCTACTATAGATGTTACACCTGAATTGGTAATAGTAACCGCGCCTGTAGCTCCACTCACACTTATTCCTGTTCCCGCTACATTAGATGTTACACCTGTATTTGTTATTGTTAATTCATCTGTTGAGGTTCCTGCTTCAGTAGAAATTCCCGTACCTCCAGTAAATGTAGCTGTATTTCCATCGGTAATATCCTGAGGCGTCCCACTATCTCCAGCTAGATTCCAGTCTGTATACGAGCCAGAAGGTGTTTGCCAGGTTCCATCTCCTCTTAAAAAAGTAGATGCGGAACCTCCAGTAGGTACGTGACCAATATTAGTCGTTCCTGCATAAGCCATTGATTGTACTAAAACAGTACCTGTAGTTGGATTTACAACTATAGGTGTTCCTGAAGAAGTACCTGGTGTTGTTTCGTCTACTGAATCTACTGGTGTTGAATCAGTTGGAGTAACCCAAGTTCCATCTCCACGTAAGAATGTTGTAGCTGTACCTCCTGTAGGCACGTGACCTACATTGGTAGTACCTGCATACGCTAGAGAGCTAATAGTTACTGCTCCTGTAGATGAATTTACGCTCAAGGCAGTTCCTGAAGAACTTCCACCATTGGCTACTGCAATAGAATCTACATCTCCTGTTCCATCTAAACTAATCCAACTAGTATTAACTCCATCATAATACCTCATTGAACCATCACCAGAATTATAGTACATTCTTCCTGCTGTAGCAGCAGGATTTGTGCCTAAATTCTCTATTCTTACTTGAACTAATTGATTTGCATTTAAATCAACATTTCCCTGTACATTTAATGCATTTAAAAATTGTATTGCCATATCTTCTTCTTTTTTTTATTAATTACAGGTCACTGTTCCACCAGTTGCTGTTAAATATGTTATTGTTACTTGGTTGTTTGTTACATAATCCACCTCTCCAAATATTTCTGTCCCTGATGTATCTAAACAACTAACTGCAGGTTTCTTGTTTAGATTGTGATTTACAGTCCAGACTAACAAGGGTGCTCCAAAAGTTTCTGTGTAATTTTTGTCGGTAGTAGCCCCTGTATTATATGTTAGCAAAGATATAAAATAATCTACAGTATTGTCTAAGGTACCATTTCCTGTTACATAAGTTAATCCTATGTCCCAAAAATTAGTTTCTACTCCATCTTGTACAGCTGAATCCCATCCATAAATCCCAAATTGTGAAACATTATCACATTGAGTAATGATGACTTGCGAGCCTACAAGGGGAACAGAATAAAAAGTACTTACATCTACCACTGCTTTAGTATACTTACTAAGCATAAACCCTGTAACAGAACTAAAAGCTACATTATCTCCAACGCCTGAAGTAGCAAAAGAAATGCTTCCACTTTTTCTTGCATCTCCAGTAGTCCAGTTTTGATATACATATCTTAATGAATCAGCTTGTATCTTATTATAATCATTTAAATAAATAGCTACATCTTTAGCTGTAAAGTTTTTGGTCTGGTCGTAATTAGACGCATCAGTTCCAATCCATTTATCTGCATCTACCACTGGGGTGGCTATAGGATATGTACTTATTTTTGCCATTTATTTTATTATTGATTTATTGCAACATTCACAAGTTTTATTTTCTAATACTTCTACTTTAGCAGAAAGTTCTTGAACTGCTTTTACTAGTATAGGTATTATATTCGTTTGTGCTACTGTATATTGATTTGAGTCATTAGTATCTACAATTCCAGTATAATTGGTATTTGTTTCATCTAATACTTCTTGTATTTCTTGGGCTACAAATCCTGATGCTTCTTTCCCTTTATCTACATCACTATTTCTTAAGTCCCATTTAAAATTTCTTGGTTTTAATTTATTTACAAAATCAACCCCTAATTCTAAATCTTTAATTTCTTTTTTATCCCTAGCGTCCGATACAAATGACCATCCAGTAGCTGCCCCTTGGAATCTTGCTACTACAGCAGATGTCCCTAAATTAACTTCATCACTTACAGTAGCAGTAGAAAGGTCAACAGTCCCAATACATATATTAGAATCTCCAGTAGTAGCGTTATATCCTGCTCTTCTTCCTATAAAAGTATTAGATTCTCCAGTTAATACAAAACCTGCCCCCATTCCTACTAATGTATTGTTGTCTTGTGTAGTAAGTGCATCTCCTGCTGCTTGACCTATTATTGTACTGTCTTGGCCTGATGTTAAGCTATCACCTGCTTCAGCACCTATTATAACATTATTACCACCATCTGTAATATGTTCACCTGCATTATATCCTATAAGTACATTTTTATCTGCAGTAAAATCATCATACGACCCAGGTGTCCCATATATAAACGAACCTAGGATTGTATTTTTCTCACCTGTTGTCACTTTTAATCCAGCTTGATTACCAACAGCCACGTTTAATCCCTGTGCGCCATTTGACCCAACAAAAGCGTGTAGAGCTGAATATCCAACCGCTGTATTATGTCCAGTGTTGGAGCCAGCTGAAAAAGCTAATGCACTCCAACCTATGGCTATATTACCACTTTCTGTAGTCATATCCTCTCCAGCTTGAAACCCTATTAATATATTGCTAATACCCTGGGTTAGAGTTTCACCAGCTTGGTGACCTATTGCTATATTGTACGCGTTAACACTGCTTTGATTTTGCATCTCTAAAGCATAAGCTCCAATAGCAATATTGCCACCGTGATAGTCTTCTGTATATAAAGCTCTATATCCAATAGCTATATTATTATCACCACCTTTTAAGTTATATCCAGCTTGATATCCTAATAATGTATTTCTATTACCGTCTGTTAAGGCATCGCCCGCTCCAACACCTAAAGCTGTGTTATCCGCGCCAGTTGTTCCTGGATTTACTCCTAGAAGTAAGGTATTTAAATCTGCATCATATTGATAAGGCCACGGAAGAACTGTATTAGCAATGTCTTGCATTGTAAATGTCTGTCGCTGAGAGTTGAGTTGAGCAGAGCCGCGCTCAACCGTATTAACTGTTGAACTTAGCGTGTGAAATTGTTGTCCTATGGGTATAATTGCCATTTTATTTTATTATTGATTTACCTTTTTCATAACTACGCCCACCAAAATATGCTGCGGTAATTGTAATTAAAAGCATTTTTAAAAGTTCCTTCCACTCATCATCAACTGCAAAGTTAATAAATCCTGAGTCAATAAAGATAAGCACTACAGTCGACACAAAAAGAAATATAAGAGTTAATGGGCGTACTGATTTCGATAGTTTATTATCGCTGGTCATATCTGCAGTCCATCTTTTAGATACTTCTTGCATCTCTACTTCTTGAGCTTTATACAAGAGTTCTTGAAGTTTAATTTTATCATCTGCAGGAATATCTGCTTTAGTTATTGCAGTTAAAGCATCTTTAGGAGATGTTACTCCTTCTAATACTTTTCCTAATACTGGATTAACCGTAGATGCCACCCCTAATAAGAGCTGTCCCACGGTGGTGTCTTTGAATTTTTTTTTGCTCATATTACTTTATATTTTGTTTTTTTAATTATTTTTTTTAGGATTAGTTACCCCTGAAGTTGTTGGTGTACTTAAACTTGGTGATAACGATGGGCCTGTTCCAGTATTAGCAGGTTTATTATATGTTCCTGAGGGTTTAGTTGGTATAGTTACATTAGGAATAGTTACATTAGTAGGTCTAGTTCCACTAGGTCTAGTATAATAATAATTATTCCAACCCCAATCATAATAAGGAGATGGCCTCCAGTAATTATGATAATAAGGATAGGTGTGGTATATATTTTGATACACTCTCGGTCTTAATGAATTAACATCAAGTTGTATAGTATCGCCTTCAGCTGTTACAGCTAAGACTTTTATAGTATTCGATGGTGCTGGTCTTAAAGATGTACAACTAGATAAAAAACCTAGTAATACTATTAATGTTAATATTAAACCTGATACTCCCCTACCTTTATTGTTTTGGTTCTCTGTCATTATATTACTTTATATTTTGTTTTTCCGTGCTCTTTATAAGCCTTTAAACATCTATTTCTATTCTCTTCTTTTGAGACGAAAGAAACGTGAATCCAATTAGGGTTCATATCCGTTCCGAACTCCCATATAAGCTGGTCGAAACAAAGATTTTCTTTAATCCAATGAAACATTTCGGCATTGGATTTTCTACCATAAACATCATCGAGGTCAATTGCTTGACCTTTACAATGCTGGGAGGAGGCTACGCCTCTAATTGCCTCATTAAGAGCAACAGACCTAAAAAACGAATTTACTTTAATTGGCCCTCCTACCCATTCTCTTAAAGGTTCAAATATTTCTTCGGCTAGCAATTTCATTGCCTCTACTTGTGTAGGATTTGGCGTGTTGTCAATCCCTTTTCTTTTAGCTGTATTTGAATGAATAGCTTCTGCGTACGTAATGTGATTACTTATCCTCATACTTTAATACCTAATTTTTTTTTCTTTCTATTAATAGCTGTCTGTTTTCTCTTTATAGATGCCTTTATAACACTAGGGCTATAGTCTTTAACAGGATTCCATCCCTGTCCTGTAGTCTTGCTAGGGGTTTCTAAAGTTTCCTCTAAAGCTGCAATCTTTTCTTCCTTTCTTTCTATAGCGTCTAACTTTCTTTGTTTACGCCCTTTTTTACCTTTTCCTAATATGCTCATAATTCAATATTTAATCCTATTGTTGATTTAAAAATTTCGGTATCCCAAAACTTCGTGTATTCTCCTTCTACAAATATACCAAGTTTTGAACTAATGTTCCATCCCATAACAATTCCTGCTTGATAGTCGTCCCATTGTTCTAGTGAAGAATCTTGAGCTAAACCTCCTAACCCCCAATTATTTCTGTTTAAATAACTAAAAGCTTCATCTCCTTTAATATACTTATGATAGGGTAAGATGTAATTAACATAACTGTGTAGCCAAAATTTGTCACGGTAAACATAATAATCAGCCCCCACAATAGGTGCCACTTCAGCAAATGCATCTAATAACGCCCATTGTTCTCTATTATACTGATTCATTAAATCAGCAAAGACTGTTTCTCTAAACTCTAAATCTGTATTGGCTACTATATTCCCTTCAGGGTCTACCCAATACCAATCAGATATATTATTTCCTAATGCATCTTGTTGTGTATAATATATATCGTCATAACCATATTCAAATCCTAAAGTGTACCAAGGATTTAAAGCTTGTCCGTTTTCATTAGTTTCATTTAGCCATATTTCAACTGGATTATATCCAAAAGCTTGCTGATGTGTTCTTAGGATGGCTCCAGCAGATATTGAAAACTTTTTCCCTATCGGAAGCCTAGCTCTAACTTCGGCTGAATTATACTCAAAACCTACATTACCTTCTGCGCGTGATTCTATTTTAGCAATGTGATACTTACCCGTATGCCTAAGAAAATATCTATGGTTGGTAAATACCTCGCCTCTTTCTCTTTCTTTCTCCCAATGGAATAAATATTCCCATCCATCAAAAGCTGCTGTAGGAGAAGATAGTGCTACATTATTTTCTGTTCCATCATAATAAGCTTTTTCTTTATTTTCATAATCAAATCTAGCAATACGTCTTATTCCTAATCCATATCTATAATCAAACTCGTGATATTCAGTTGCATCTTCTACAACAGGCACATCATATAAACTTCCACTAGGATTAGTTCTAACTACATAATCAATGGATTGTTTTTGATAAGGATTATTTACATTTCCTGCAATGTAGATGGTTCCATATTTTAAAATATCTTCATATATATTTTTAAAAAATTTACTTTTCTTTTTGGTTTTCTCAAATCCATCTATTAAATTTTTTTCTTGTACTACTTGCCCTTGTGCTGCTACGCAAAACAGAGCAAAAATTACAACTACAATAATAAATATAAATTTATTAGTCAGTTCTTGAGTTTTTTCTTTTCTATTCATCTAAAATTTTTGTTTTACTATTTTGTTAATATGTGACTGTATTTCGGTTAACGTATTGTCTGGTAATTTTAAAGAAATATCCGATTCAATACGTACAATGGTTTTCCCATTATGGTACAGTACCACAGTGGGTAAATATTTTATATTTTCTTTTTCAAAAATTTTGGGGTGTTGAGTAAGATATAATCGCATTAACTCAACTTCTTTGAGCTCACCTATATCTACTTCGTGAGTCTTAACGAAATCAGCTGAATATTGAATGACAACTAATCCATCTTTATAAGACTGTGAGAATGTTAGCGTAGGTATTAATAGTAATATCGCTATCCATAACTTCATCTTTCTTTGGTTAATTCAAATATACGTTCTTCTAATTTTTCAAGAGTTGATTTCATTTCTTTAACATCTTCTTGAGTTGTCATAATAGCGTCACGAATTATTTGGTCTTTATAAGTAAATTCTGTTTTAGTTACTTCGGGTTTGGGCATTTCCATAGCCTTAGCAATATCAGCTTGTAATATAAAATACATACTACATAAGGAGATTGTAAAGCCAACTATCATACCGATAGTTTTAAGGTCAAGGGTGACTTTTGTATCTTCTCCTATTTGCTGTGCCATCTTTCTAACTTAGTGCTAAACAGTTATTTTTAGCAGCTGATGAAGTGGTCGTATCTTTTAGCATTGTAACTTGAACTGGCAAATACTCTCCTACTGGAGCATTAGTGAAAACTACTTCACTATTATTTACCGTTTTAACATTTACATTTACAAATGATTTTGCTACATCCATAGTGCCTTCATTACTTCCTACCCATAATAATGCTCCTAAAGTAGACTCATTATATATTACATAAACATCTGCTGCTCCCCCTGCTGATGAAGGGCTTAGTGATATTGCTGTATCACTATCTACTGAAGCTACATAATATGCTTTATTTGCTGTGGTATTATATACTATTGCACCAACATTAATTCCATCCGATGTAAAAGTGGTTCCTACATCTGTTAAGGTTCCTGCTACAGAAAAATCAGCTGTACCCGTCACTACTTGAGATGCAGGTTCAGGAATATTAACTGTATCACTGGGAATAACAGCAAGTGCGCTAGCAGTATTTACTTGAATTTTTGAATACATATTTTAATTGTTTTTATATGGAAACATCCTGTTAAGAGTGTCGCGTCTTTCCCCACACCCACAATCATTTCCTGTTGCTTTACTTACTTTCTCTACTGCTTTTTTTATTCCAGTAGCTTTTGTTATTTTTTCTATTGAGTCTCCCAATCCTCTGCTTGGCATTCTCGTTCGGTCTAATTTCATTTAATTATTTATATACCGCCCATATTTTGTGGATTCGCAGCGTTTTCGCCCATATCAAAAGGTTTATCTTCTTTACATTCACACATTTTATAAGGACAGTTAGTTACATTAAATAAAAGTTTTGAAACTACCCAATTCCAACAGCACTTAAATTTACACCAAAGCTGCTGTAATTTTAAGCCTAATTTTACTAATAGTTTTCCCATCTTATTTTCTAATCATTTTTCCTAAATGCTCGTGTACATCTTTTCTGTACTCCATTCCGTGGTCTGCTCCGTAAGCGTGTCCATAGTCTTTTTTAGACATTGCTTTAGATTCATCTCTTCTATCTTTTAAAGATTGAGAGTGATGACCTCTGTGTCGTCCGCCTAATGACTCATCTAGTCTAGCGTTATATCCTTGCTTTTTTGCCATAATATTTATTTTAATTATTAATTATTTATTTTTTCTTATTTATTTTTCGCATTGTTTTTGCAAAATTATATTTCTTAGAACCTTTAGGGCAAGACTTACTTCCAAACTTTTTTCCTGTGCAATCTCCGAGGGTTCCTCTACGCTTTGCGCTGGAGAATACTTTTTGAATAAAATTTTTATCTTTTGCCATAATTTATATATTTATTATCTGACAAAGATACTAATATTTTCCTTGTCTCATTTTAGGGTCTATTTTGTCTTTGGTTTATATTTAGAGGCAAAAGAAGCTAGTCCTTTTAATCCCCATATCTTTCTTGGTTTCCGAGCTTTTGTCTTCTTTTTATTTTTTGCCGCCTTTTTTTTATATTCCTCTAAATAATTATAATCTGTATCTGCCATAATTTTTGTATTTTTACAAAGATACAAATTTAATAAAATGCAATTTAATTATTTAAAATACTGGCGAGTGATACGCTACTACATTAAAATGAAGTATAAGCTCAACACTGGAGATTTAGATATGCTTCTGTTTTTATATTCCGAAGATTACTTTAGTAAAGATAAGTTTAAAGAATTTGATAAACTTTTAAGCTGGAATGTAACTCGCTTTGACAGGCTGTTACGGGATGGGTGGATTGAGGTATTTAGAAAACGCGTAGGAAAAAACAAAGCTTTATATGAATTGTCTTATAAAGGTAAGAGGGTAGTAAATTCTATATATAAAAAATTAAACGGAGATGAGATACCTTCATCAGAACATAATCCTATATTTCATAGAAATGTTTCTTATACGGATAAGGTTTATAAAAATTTTATTAAAGAAATGAATAAAGCTATAAAACAACAACAACGTCTCTCTCACTAATTACAGTTAAAGGAGAGTTGTCTATTAATAAAGTATAGCCTGACCTACTATCAAAATAAATTACATCATCTTTTTTTAAAGTATTCACTTCTGTTCCAGGAGCAACTACTCTAGCTTTTTTATACCTAAGAGCATCAGCGTCTTTATCAGATAATATTAATCCTGACTCGGTAGTAATCTCTTCGTCTATAATATCAATAGCAATATATTTATTTAGAGGCTTCATCTGTTTCGTATGTTCTGGCCATTGTAATAATAGCATTAGTACTTAATATAGTTGTAGCTACCGATACTGCATTTTGTAAAGCGTGCTTGGTAACTTTCAAAGGGTCTATGACTCCTAGCTCTAATAAGTCTCCATAGGTTTCGTTCTTCACATCATAGCCGTGTCTAGGGTTGTCAATATCTTTATATACTTCTTTATCTTCTAATCCAGCATTTGCAAGGATTTGTTTTAAGGGAGATTGTAATGCTGTTCCTAAAATTGCGTCAGCAATTTTTTCGGAATTTTCGGTAGTGAGTTCTGCTCTTCGGGTAAATAGCTTTCCAATATTATACAAAGCGGTACCAGCTCCAGGTAATATCCCTTCGGTTAAAGCTGACCGAACAGCACATACTGCATCATCTACTCTATCATATAATTCTTTTTGTTCTATATCGGTCTGACCTCCTACATATATTACGCCTATACCCCCAGTTAAAGATGCGATTCGAGATAGGATAAACTCTTTATCTTGTTTAGTGGATGCAAGTTTATGAGCATCCCAGAGTTGTTTAACTCTTTCCTCTACATCAGCATCTGTAACCTCAGGGTCTTTAATAATGACTGTAGAGTCTCTACCAACTATCACCTTGGCAGCGTGACCCAAGTCATTAAAGTTCATTAAACTTAAATCATCTCCAGTTTTTTCTGAAAAATATTTTGCATTAACCGAGATAGCTATGTCTTGCATTAACTCGTGTTGCTTGTATCCAAACTGTGGAGGATTAATATTACATACATTAAGTTTCTTTTTCATTACGTTAGCAGCTAATGTATTTAATACATTATCACTTGTAGGGCAAATTAAAAGCAATCTTTTGTTTTCGGTAATAATAGGTTTTAATATATTCTCAATATTTAATATATTTTCTACGGGAGCATCCGATACTAATATATGTACATCTTCCATTATGCACTCATCTTTCTTTTGGTCATTAATAAATAAATCCGAATTAAATCCTCTTTCTATTTTAATTCCCTGTGTAGTCTCATTATAAGTAGAACTACTTTTTGAACGCTCTACTGTAACTATTCCATTTTTACCTACCTCATTATATGTCTTAGCTATTATAGTTCCAATGTCTTTATCTCCATTAGCTGATATTATAGCTACATCTTTTAATCTTCGTTTAGTTATTGGCTTGGAAGCAGTCTTTAGATTTTTAATTATATCGGGTAATGACTTAGTGATACATCTTAATATCTCTGTTCTATTATGAGTATCCTTTATTAAATCATTACCAGCTTTTACTAAAGCTTCAGTTAAAACAATTGCAGTAGTTGTTCCGTCTCCTGCGGAAGTTGCAGTATTAGAAGCTGCTTCTTTCATCATACGCACTGCTAAATTTTCTACAGGATGAATTAAGTCAATAGACTTAGCGACAGTTACCCCGTCTTTAGTAATTGTAATTCCTTTAGTATGATTAGGAGATTCGATTAACACGGTATGGCCGCGTGGCCCTAATGTGCTTTTAACTGCGTTGGCAATTTTAGTAATTCCGTTTATTAATGAGTTTCTGCCTGACTCTCCAAATCTCAGGTCTTTAGGGGAGTAACCTCCAACAGGTGGATTCATATTTGATTTAATTTAATTTAAAGCAAATATACAATATTATATTTTATAAAACTGTGGGGTTAAAATATGATTTCTATAATCTACTAACAGTTCTTCTCCTTTTTTAATAGGTTGCTTGGCCACGCCTATTAAATCATAATTCTGTAAATATAAAAAATCAATGTTAGGATTATGTGAGTGATTGGTATACCTACCTAGATAAGTTTTATGTATTGCATTGACGGAGGCTAATCCTATAATGTCCCCTTGTTCCAAATCAACTTGAGCAAACATTCCGTAGCCGTGTATCTTGGATTTCTTTCTCTTTACCGTTAAGGTTTTAAACTTGACTACTTCTCCACTCTCGGATATGTCCGCAAGCTCTTGTTCGGTCAAGCCTAAGTCTGCTAACATTTCTAAAAATTCTATTTTATTGTATGTCATATTTTACTTTCTCTATTATATATATATTATATACGTCTTTTATAAAATTTTTTTTCACTACAGTTTGGAGGAAAAATCGACATAATCGACATAAGTATTAAAAATCAAATAGTTACGTTTTTAAAATCGACATAATATCGGCATAAAGATAACATAATTATTAATTAATCGACATAAAAAAAAGGAATAACTGATGCTATCCCCTTTTTTCAACAAACAAACAAACAAACTAATTCTTTACCACTCGTATATATTTCTATCTCCATCCATTCTCATCTTCGCTCTTTCAATGCCATCAGCAATCGTGTCAATCTTATATTGCTTTTTCATTTCTTTTCTATACATAGAAGCTTGCTCTATTCCTGATACCCCTGGAGGACGCAGATTGATAAGTCTTCCGTCTCGTATCATCAACCCATCTACGTAGTTATTTGTACTTGGTTGTTTCGGTTTCTGATTATACTTTGCCATAACATATTTTTTTGTAAAGATACAAAAATTTATGAGATAAGTTGAGATTGTAGGTGCCCACCCCCGACACGGTTGCGATTGGGAAAAGAAAATGACTTTTTTTTCTCTGGGTGGGGGGTTGTTTTTTCTGTTTTTATTTAGATTTTTTTAGCTTTTTAAAATAGGGTACTACTCGAGGGGATAACCTTTGTTGATGTTCTTCTGTTTAACGCTGTTTGTTTATCGTTTAACCTGAATTACCTCTGTTGTTATGGGGGAAGGTCTTTTATTCTTGTAATTACTAGACAAAATTAAACTTTTATACTGCTTAAGGACAGATAAAAGGTAACAGCTCCACACACTAAAACAAACGCTAATAAAACTACCAGAACAGCGACAACCTAACTAATTGATTACTAAACAATTACACACAATATAATTAATTGGTCGTTAACGACTAAAAAAAACGCTGTTTTTATAGTGTTTATCTCGTGTAAATAGATTATATTTAAACTATGAATGCAAAACTAATAGACAACAAGCGAACAAGCTCGAAATTTTACAGAGTAAAAACGCAGAATATTAGGCAAGTATTTAGAGCAATAATGCTCGTAAAACCTCATAAAAAAATAAACAAAATGAGAACAACAAATTTATTAAACACAAATACAAAGAAATACAGAGAAAATATTGCTGTTGAAATCTTTAAAATGCTAGACGATAGTTTTGGCGATACTAACAGAGAAAAACTAATAACAATGTTAGAGAGATTTGACAAGGAATTTAACTATAAAAATAACAAGTTAAGGCACCCAATGTTACACGAAAGATTTTCAAACTGGTTACAAGGGGGCGCAATTGATATACCTCTGTATTACTATGATATTACTAAACTAGCTAAAAGAGTACACGAAACCGCAGTTTTGACACAGAAAGAGACAGACAAAATTCACGAGA